>WNFZ01000023.1_pt1 | contig 217030 bp, 200 predicted proteins | sample 5400081 | NCBI WGS metagenome assembly WNFZ01 (sample SAMN13153365, study PRJNA577476) | soil metagenome | isolation source: 80 cm soil or saprolite under grassland replicate 1 | place: USA:California | collected 2016-06-15
CGCTGCGCGACGACGCGGCGCTGCGCTTCGAGCTGTGCTCGTCGGTGTCCGGTGTGGACTATCTGGGCTCGGAGGCGCGGCGGCTGCACGTGGTCTACCAGCTCACCTCGATGACGTACCGGCGGCGCATCCGCCTGGAGTGTGCGGTCACCGCCGAGGACCCGCATCTGCCGAGCGTCACCAGCGTCTACCCGACCGCCGACTGGCAGGAGCGGGAGGCATACGACTTCTTCGGCGTCATCTTCGACGGGCACCCGAACCTGACCCGGATCCTGATGCCCGACGACTGGGAGGGCTTCCCGCAGCGCAAGGACTACCCGCTCGGCGGGATCCCGGTCGAGTACAAGGGCGCCGAGATCCCGCCGCCCGACGAGCGGAGGTCATACCAGTGACCGATTACGCGAGCACCCGCGAAACCACCGAGGGCAAGGTCTTCACGGTCACCGGCGGCGACTGGGACACCGTGGTCGGCGGCGTGGACCCGCTCGCCGAAGAGCGGATCGTGGTGAACATGGGGCCGCAGCACCCGTCCACCCACGGCGTGCTCCGGCTGATCCTCGAGCTGGAAGGCGAGACGGTCACCGAGGCGCGGGCGGTCGTGGGGTACCTGCACACCGGGATCGAGAAGAACCTGGAGTACCGCAACTGGACCCAGGGCACCACGTTCGTGACCCGCATGGACTACCTGGCGCCGATATTCAACGAGTACGCCTACTGCGTTGGCGTCGAGCGGCTGCTGGGCATCGAGGACCAGATCCCCGACCGGGCGCGCACCGTGCGCGTACTGATGATGGAGCTGAACCGGATCTCCTCGCACCTGGTGTGGCTCGCCACCGCGGGCATGGAGCTTGGCGCGCTGTCGATGATGATCTACGGCTTCCGGGAGCGGGAGTACATCCTCGACATCTTCGAGCTGGCGTCGGGCCTGCGGATGAACCACGCGTACATCCGGCCCGGCGGCCTGGCGCAGGACCTTCCCGACGAGGCGGTGCAGCGCATCCGGGAGTTCCTGACGTTCATGCCGGCGCGCATCGACTCCTACGAGAACCTGTTGTCCGGCAACCCCATCTGGCAGCAGCGCACCAAGGGTGTGGCGGTGCTCGACGTCACCGGTTGCGTCGCGCTGGGCATCACCGGCCCGGTGCTGCGGGCCGCGGGGCTCCCATGGGACCTGCGCAAGACCATGCCGTACGCCGGCTACGACAGCTACGACTTCGATGTCATCACGCACACCGACGCCGACGTGTGGGCCCGCTATCAGGTGCGCGTGAACGAGATGCGGCAGAGCCTGCGCCTGGTCGAGCAGGCCCTCGACCGGCTGGAGCCCGGGCCGTTCATGGTCGTCGACAAGAAGATCGCCTGGCCGGCACAGCTCGCCCTCGGCGCCGACGGCCTGGGCAACTCGCTCGAGTACATCGCCAAGATCATGGGCCAGTCGATGGAGGCGCTCATCCACCACTTCAAGCTGGTGACCGAGGGCTTCCGGGTGCCGCCCGGCCAGGTGTACGTCTCGATCGAGGGCCCGCGCGGCGAGCTCGGCGCGCACGTGGTGTCCGACGGGGGCACCCGGCCGTACCGGGTGCACTTCCGGGACCCCAGCTTCGTCAACCTGCAGGCGATTCCGGCACTGGCCGAGGGCGGGCTGCTCGCCGACGTCATCGCCGGTGGTGCCTCGCTGGACCCCGTCTTGGGTGGGTGCGATCGATGACGTTCTCTGAAGGGACCTACGAGCGGGCGCGGCAGCTCATCGCGCGCTATCCCCAGGGCCGGGAGCGGTCGGCGCTGCTGCCGTTGCTGCACCTGGTGCAGTCCGAGCAGGGGTACATCTCGCCGGACGGGGTGGCGTTCTGCGCCGAGGTCCTCGGGCTGACCAAGGCCGAGGTCGGCGCGGTGGCCACGTTCTACACGATGTACAAGCGCCGGCCCACGGGCGACTGGCTGGTCAGCGTGTGCACCAACACGATGTGCGGCGTGCTCGGCGGCGACGCGATATTCCGGACGCTGTCGGAGTACCTCGACGTCGGGCACGACGAGACGACCGAGGACGGCACCATCACGCTGGAGCACGCCGAGTGCCTGGCCGCCTGTGACTACGCGCCCGTGATGACGGTCAACTACGAGTTCTTCGACAAGATGGAGCCGGACACCGCGCTGGTTCTGGTCAAGCAGCTGGAAAACGGCGAGCGCCCACAGCCGACGCGGGGCGCCCGGCTGTGCACGTTGCGCGAGATGTCCTTGCAGCTGGCCGGGTTCTTTGGGCGGGAGGGTGCCGACGGGCGGGAGGGTGCGGGCGTCGCCGAAGGCGGCGCGGGCGAGCCGACGCTGGCCGGCAACCGTCTCGCCGAGCGGTACGGCATCTCCGTGGCCGGCTACGACCCGAACACGCCGATCCCGACCACCGCCGAGCGGGAAGCAGCCGCCAAAGCGAAGGAGGCGGCGAACAGATGAACGAACCGTCGAAGGAGGCGCTGGCCCGGCTGACCCCGGTGCTCACCAAGCGCTGGCTGTCGCCCGACGCCTGGCGCCTGGACGTGTACGAGCGCCTCGACGGCTACGCCGCGCTGCGTAAGGCTTTACAAGCCCACCCGGACGACCTGATCGCACTGGTCAAGGAGTCGGGCCTGCGGGGCCGGGGCGGCGCGGGCTTCCCCGCCGGCATGAAGTGGGCGTTCATCCCGCAGAACGACGGCAAGGCGCACTACCTAGTGGTCAACGCCGACGAGGGCGAGCCCGGCACCTGCAAGGACCTGCCGCTGATGATGGCCGACCCGCACTCGCTCATCGAGGGCATCGTCATCTGCTGCTACGCCATCCGGTCCAACAGCGCCTACATCTACGTGCGCGGCGAGGCCGTGCATGCGGCCCGCCGGCTGCGCAACGCGGTCGCCGAGGCGTACGCGGGGGGCTACCTCGGCGCTGACATCCTCGGTTCGGGCTTCAGCCTGGACGTGGTCGTCCACAGTGGAGCCGGCGCCTACATCTGCGGCGAGGAGACCGCGCTGCTCGACTCGCTCGAAGGGTTCCGTGGCCAGCCCCGCCTGCGCCCGCCGTTTCCGGCCACCCACGGGCTCTACGCCTGCCCGACCGTGGTCAACAACGTCGAGACGATCGCGAGCGTGCCGTACATCGTGCTCGGTGGCGCGCAGTGGTTCCGCAGCATGGGCACCGAGAAGTCGCCCGGTCCGAAGATCTACTCGGTCTCCGGCCGGGTCAACCGGCCCGGGCAGTACGAATGCGGCCTCGGCACCACCCTGCGGCAGCTCATCGAGCTGGCCGGCGGCATGCAGGACGGCCACGAGCTGCGGTTCTGGACCCCGGGTGGGTCGTCGACCCCGATGCTGACCGCCGAGCACCTCGACGTGCCGATGGACTTCGAGGGGATGGCCGGCGTCGGCACGATGCTCGGCACGACCGCGGTGCAGGTCTTCTCCGACCAGGACTGCCCGGTCTACGCCACGTACCGGTGGATCGAGTTCTACCATCACGAGTCGTGCGGCAAGTGCACGCCCTGCCGCGAGGGCAACTACTGGCTGGTGCGCGTGCTGCACCGGATCCTGGCCGGCAAGGGTACGCACGACGACATCGACACCATGCTTGACACCGCAGACAACCTGTTGGGCCGCTCGTTCTGCGCGCTGGGCGACGGCGCGGCAAGCCCCGTGCTGTCCTCCATCAAGTACTTCAAGCAGGACTACCTCGACTACATCGAGGGCCGCAAGCCGCCGATGTTCTCGACCGCCGAGCTGGTGGGGGCGCACTAAATGACGTCTGTTGAGAGGGCCACCGAAACGGTCACGCTCACCATCGACGGGATCGAGGTGACCGCGGCCAAGGGGGCGCTCGTCATCCGGGTCGCCGAGCAGCTGGGTATCTCCATCCCGCGCTTCTGCGACCATCCGCTGCTCGCTCCGGCCGGTGCCTGCCGCCAGTGCCTGGTCGAGATCGAGGGGCAGCGCAAGCCGGTCACCTCGTGTACCCAGACGGTCGCCGACGGGATGGTCGTGCGTACCCAGCTCACGTCGGAGGTCGCCCGAAAGGCGCAAGAGGGGATGATGGAGTTCCTCCTCATCAACCATCCCCTCGACTGCCCGGTCTGCGACAAGGGTGGCGAGTGCCCGCTGCAGAACCAGGCGATGTCGAGCGGGCGGGCCGACTCCCGGTTCAAGGAGCAGAAGCGGCTCTACCCCAAGCCCATCAACATCTCCACCCAGGTCCTGCTCGACCGCGAGCGGTGCGTGCTCTGCCAGCGGTGCACCCGGTTCTCCGACGAGATCGCCGGGGACCGGTTCATCGACCTGATGGAGCGCTCGTCGGCCGAGCAGATCGGGGTGTACACCGGAGATCTGTCGAACGACCCGGGCAGCGCGACGTTGGCCGGCGAAGCCGGCGTCGCCGAGCCGTTCAACTCCTACTTCTCCGGCAACACCGTGCAGATCTGCCCGGTGGGCGCCCTGACCGGTGCGCAGTACCGTTTCCGGGCCCGCCCGTTCGACCTGGTCTCCACGCCCAGCGCCTGCGAGCACTGCGCGGCCGGCTGCGCGCAGCGCACCGACCACCGGCGCGGCAAGGTGATGCGCCGCCTGGCCGGTGACGACCCGGCGGTCAACGAGGAGTGGAACTGCGACAAGGGGCGGTGGGCCTTCCAGTACGCCACGGCGTTCGACCGGGTCACCGTCCCGCTGGTACGCGACTCCGGCAGCGGCGAGCTGCGCCAGGCGAGCTGGCCCGAGGCGCTTTCGGTGGCGGCCGAGGGCCTGCGCCGGGCACGGGACAACGGCGGCGTCGGCGTGCTGGCCGGCGGTCGGCTCACCGTGGAGGACGCGTACGCGTACAGCAAGTTCGCGCGGGTCGTGTTGGGTACCAACGACATCGACTTCCGGTCCCGGCCACTGTCCACAGAGGAGGCCGAGTTCCTGGCCTCGACCGTGGCCGGCCGCACCGATGTTACGTACGCCGATGTCGACAAGGCCCCGGCCGTCGTGCTCGCCGGGCTGGAGCCGGAGGAGGAGTGCCCGATCCTTTTCCTGCGGCTGCGCAAGGCATGGCGCAAGCGCAAGCTGGCGGTGTACGCGCTGGCGCCGTTTGCCAGCCGTGGCTTCGAAAGGCTGGGCGCCACCGTCATCCCGACCGTGCCCGGTGCCGAGGCGACCCTGCTGTCGGAGTCGCCCGAGCTGCGCTCGGCGCTTGGCGGGCCCGGTGCGATCCTGTTCGTGGGCGAGCGGCTGGCGACCGTCCCGGGTGGACTGTCCGCCGCCGCCGCGCTGGCGCAGGAAACCGGTGCCAAGCTGGCGTGGGTACCGCGCCGGGCCGGCGACCGGGGCGCGGTCGACGCCGGCTGCCTGCCCAACCTGCTGCCCGGCGCCCGCTCCATCGGCGAGATCAGCGCGCGGGCCGAGCTGGCCCAGGCGTGGGGGCTGGAAGCCGGCTCATTGTCCAACGCGCCCGGCCGGGACACCGACGCGATGCTGGCCGCGGCGGCCGCCGGTGAGCTCGCTGGCCTGATCGTCGCCGGGGTCGGCGTGGGCGACCTGGCCGACGTCCGCCTCGCCGAACGCGCGCTGGACTCGGTCGGCTTCCTGGTCAGCGTGGAGCTGCGGCGCAGCGCCGTCAGCCGGCGCGCCGGCGTGGTCCTGCCGGTGGCGCCTGCCGTGGAGAAGGCCGGCTCGTACCTGAGCTGGGAGGGGCGGCTGCGCACCTTCGACGCGGTGCTGCACACCACCGCGATGAGCGACGCACGGGTGCTCGACGCGCTCGCGCTGGAGCTCGGTGTCGAGCTCGGGTGCGGCGACGTGACAGCCATACGCACCGAGCTGGCGGCCCTCGCCGGCACCGAGGCGCCCCGTCCGGCCCCGCCACGTGTCGCGCCCGCGGCGCCAGCGGCGCCGGAGCACCGGCAGGCGGTCCTGGCGACCTGGCACCACCTCATCGACCTCGGTTCCCTGCAGGACGGCGACGAGTACCTGGCCGGTACGGCACGCGCGCCGGTCGCACGGCTGTCGAAGGGCGCGGCGAGCGGCCTCGGGGTGAGCGACGGTGACGCGGTGACGGTGCGTACCGAGCGGGGCTCGATCACCCTGCCCGCCCTGGTCACCGAGATGCCCGATGGCGTGGTGTGGCTGCCGACCAACTCACCCGGATCGACGGTGCGCCGAACCCTGGGCGTGAACGAGGGTGCGCTTGTCGAGGTCAGCGCAGGAGGTGGGGCCTGATGCTCGCGCAGGAACCGCTGAGCCAGTTCGGCCACGACCCGTGGTGGCTGGTCGTCGGGAAGATCGTGGTGGTCTTCGTCTTCCTGGTCGTGATGACGCTCTTCGCGATCTGGTACGAGCGGCGGGTGGTGGCCCGGATGCAGGTGCGGCTCGGTCCGAACAGGGTCGGGCCGTTCGGCCTGCTGCAGTCGCTCGCCGACGGGTTGAAGCTGGCGTTCAAGGAAGACATCATGCCGAAGCTGGCCGACAAGGTGGTGTACTTCTTCGCCCCGGTCATCTCGACGGTGTGCGCGTTCACCGCCTTCTCGGTCATCCCGTTCGGCCCGGTGGCGTCGATCTTCGGCCACAAGACGCCGCTGCAGGTCACCGACATCCCGGTCGCGGTGCTGCTGGTGCTGGCGTGCTCCTCGATGGGCGTCTACGGCGTGGTGCTCGGTGGCTGGGCGTCCGGCTCGACGTACCCCCTGCTGGGCGGGCTGCGCTCCAGCGCGCAGATGATCTCGTACGAGGTCGTAATGGGACTGTCCATTGTGGCCGTGTTCATGGCCGCGAACACGATGTCCACCTCGCAGATCGTCGAGGCGCAGGCGGGTGGCGGCCGGTACGACATCTTCGGCCTGCAGCTGTCCTCCCCGAGCTGGTTCGCGATTGCGCTGTTCCCCAGCTTCGTCATCTACTTCGTCTCCGCCGTCGGTGAGACCAACCGGGCGCCGTTCGACCTGCCCGAGGCCGAGTCGGAGCTGGTCGGCGGCTTCCACACCGAGTACTCGTCGCTGAAGTTCGCGCTGTTCTTCCTCGCCGAGTACATCAACATGGTGACCGTCTCCGGCCTGTGCGCGACGCTGTTCCTCGGCGGCTGGCGCGCGCCGTGGCCGATCTCGCTGTGGGGCGCCGCCAACCAAGGCTGGCTGCCGGTGCTGTGGTTCACCATCAAGGTGCTGCTGCTGCTGTTCGTCTTCGTGTGGCTGCGCGGGACCCTGCCGCGGCTGCGCTACGACCAGTTCATGCGCTTCGGCTGGAAGGTGCTGCTCCCCATCAACCTGGTCTGGATCCTTGCCTATGCCGGGCTGAAGGTGAGCGGCGGGCGCTATCCGTCGTCGGTGCGTACGGCGATCCTGGTCGGCGGCGGCTTGGTCCTGGTCGCGGCGCTGGTGTCGATGATCTGGCCGCGCAAGGAGGGGCCCGAGCCGGCGGCGGCGCCGGGCGTCGACCGGGGCGGGCGGGTCGGCGGCACAGACGGCTTCCCGTTGCCGCCGCTGGACCTGCAGGTACCACCGAGCCCGCGCACCAAGCGGGTGACGGCCGAACGCGAGCCCGTCTCGGTTGCTAGGGAGGCTGACACGTGAGCGGTCTGCTGGACTCGGTGCGGGGCTTCGGGGTCACCTTCTCGCACATGTTCAAGAAGGTGGTCACCGAGCAGTACCCGGAGGAGCGCAAGCCGGTGGCGCCGCGCTACCACGGCCGGCACATCCTCAACCGCCACCCGGACGGTCTGGAGAAATGCATCGGCTGCGAGCTGTGCGCCTGGGCCTGCCCGGCCGATGCCATCTACGTCGAAGGCGCCGACAACACCGAAGACGAGCGGTACTCGCCCGGCGAGCGGTACGCGTCGGTGTACCAGATCAACTACGCCCGCTGCATCTTCTGCGGGCTGTGCATCGAAGCCTGCCCGACCCGGTCGCTGACGATGAGCAACGAGTACGAGCTGTCCCGCGACAGCCGGCGCGACCTCATCTTCACCAAGGAGCAGCTGCTCGCGCCGCTCCTGCCGGGCATGGAGCGCCCGCCGCACCCGATGCGGCTGGGCGACACGGAGAAGGACTACTACGTCGGCGCGCTGACCAACCCTGGCACCTCGGCCGGTGCGGAGCGAGCCACCAAGGCCGAGCCGGCGGAGACGAGATTCGGGCAACGGCCGCCAGCGGGCGAAGCGGCGACTGGTCTCGGCCGCAAGGCGAAGCCCGCGGGCGAGACCGGTCGGAGGAGTCCGCGGTCAAGCGGCCGGAACTCGGCGGCACAGGAGGCTGACCAGTGACCCAACAGCTGCTCGCGGCGGCCGGCGAGGTGAAGGGCGGCGAGGCGGTCACCTTCTGGGTGCTCGCCCCGATCGCCGTGCTGTGCGCCATCGGGATGGTGTGGGCGCGAAACGCCGTACACTCGGCGCTTTTTCTCGTGGTCACGATGCTCTGCCTCGGCGTGTTCTACGTGCTGCAGGCCGGGCCGTTCATCGGCATGGTGCAGATCATCGTCTACACCGGCGCCATCATGATGCTGTTCCTGTTCGTGCTGATGCTCGTCGGGCGCGACGCCTCGGACTCGCTCATCGAGACGCTGCGCGGGCAGCGGATGGCCGCGATCCTGCTCGGCCTGGGCTTCGCCGGCCTGGTCTGCGCGGGCACCTACCAGGCGCTGGGGCGGGTCAACGCGCGCGGGCTGGCCGAGGCGAACGCCCAGGGCAACGTGCCGGGCATCGCGAAGCTGTTGTTCACCAAGTACGTCTTCGCGTTCGAGGTCACCTCGGCCCTGCTGATCACCGCGGCGGTCGGCGCGATGATCCTGGCCCACGTCGAGCGCCGCAAGGGGGAGCGGGTCGGCCAGGTGGCGCGGATGCAGGCCCGCTTCGCACCCGGCAGCTACCCCGCGCCCAAGGCCGGTCCGGGAGTCTTCGCCACCTCGGACTCCGTGGCCACCCCGGCGCGGCTGCCCGACGGTACGCCGGCCGACCGCAGCATCTCCAAGATCCTGCCGACCCGGGAGCTCACCTCCGCCGAGGCGGCGCCCAAGGGGACTGAGAAGTAATGACGCCCAGCTACTACATCGTGCTGGCGGCCGCCCTTTTCACCATCGGCGCCGTCGGCGTGCTGATCCGGCGCAACGCGATCGTGCTGTTCATGTGCGTCGAGCTGATGCTCAACGCCGCCAACCTGGCGCTGGTCACCTTCAGCCGCATCAACGGCACGCTCGACGGCCAGATCATGGCGTTCTTCGTCATGGTGGTGGCCGCCGCGGAGGTCGTCGTTGGGCTCGCCATCATCATGTCCATCTTCCGGACTCGGCGCTCGGCGAGCGTCGACGACGCGAACCTGTTGAAGTACTGAGAGGGCGTCGGTGGAAGCAACAGATTCGCACGCCGCCGCTGTGCTTGCTGACGCGGCCAGCTACGCGCCCGCAGCTGGCATGCTGGCCAGCTTCTGGCTGCTGATCGCCATCCCGCTGGCCAGCGCCGCGATCCTGCTGCTGGTCGGTCGGCGGGGCGACCGCTGGGGCCCCCTGCTCGGCGCGGGCAGCGTCGGCGTCAGCTTCGTGCTCGCGCTGGTGTACTTCTTCGCCCTGCGGGGCGTCGACCCCCGCGCGGTGCAGCTCAACCTCTTCCGCTTCGTGCCGGTGGGCGGCCTGCGGATCGACTTCGGGTTGCTGTTCGACCCGCTGTCGGCGGTCTTCGTCCTGCTGATCACCGGCGTGGGCTTCCTGATCCACGTGTACGCGATCGGGTACATGGCGCATGACGAGGGGCGGCGGCGCTTCTTCGGGTACTTCAACCTGTTCGTCGCCGCGATGCTGCTGCTGGTGCTGGGCAACAACTACGTGATGCTCTACCTCGGCTGGGAGGGCGTGGGCCTCGCGTCGTACCTGCTGATCGCGTTCTGGTTCCTGCGCCCGAGCGCCGCGACCGCCGGCAAGAAGGCCTTCCTGATGAACCGGGTCGGCGACGCCGGTTTCGTCATCGCCATCTTCCTCATGTTCGCGACCCTCGGCTCGGTCAACTTCGCGGATGTGTTCAACAACGTCGGGCGGCTGCCGACCGGGGTCGTCACCGCGATGGGGTTACTACTGCTGCTCGGCGCCTGCGGCAAGTCCGGCCAGTTCCCGTTGCAGACCTGGCTTCCCGACGCCATGGAGGGTCCCACCCCGGTCTCGGCGCTGATCCACGCGGCCACCATGGTGACCGCCGGGGTCTACCTGATCGCCCGGTCCAACCCCATCTTCAACGCCTCGCCGACGGCACAGACCGCGGTGGTCGCGGTCGGCGCGGTGACCCTCCTCATTGGAGCGATCATCGGCTGCGCCAAGGACGACATCAAGCGCGTGCTGGCGTACTCCACGGTGAGCCAGATCGGGTACATGTTCCTGGCGGTGGGGCTGGGCGGTGCCGCGTACGCGCTGGGCATCATCCACCTGCTGGCGCACGGCTTCTTCAAGGCCGGCCTGTTCCTCGGCGCCGGGTCGGTGATGCATGGAATGAACGACCAGACCGACATCCGCCGCTTCGGCGGGCTGCGCAGGTACCTGCCGATCACCTGGGCCACGTTCGGGCTGTCGTATCTGGCCATCATCGGCATCCCGCCGCTGTCCGGGTTCTTCACCAAGGACCCGATCATCCTGGCCGCCTTCAACCGGCCGGGCTGGACCGGTTGGCTGGTCGGCACGGCGGCCCTGTTCGGCGCCGGCCTCACGGCGTTCTACATGACCCGGCTGTTCGTGCTCACCTTCCACGGCCCGAAGCGCTGGACCGAGGACATCGACCCCCACGAGTCGCCGCCGGTGATGACCGTTCCGCTCATCCTGCTCGGCATCGGCTCGTTCGCCGCGGGCGCGCTGATGGTCACCCCGGTCGCCACGTGGTTGACCCCGGTGCTCGGCGAGCACCAGGAGAGCTTCCCGCACATGAGCCACCTCAGCGTCAGCCTCTTGACCGTCGCGGTCACCCTGGTCGGCGCCGGGCTCGCCGTCGCGCTCTTCCGTAACGGCACCGACCTGGCCGAGCAGCCGGCCGGCCCGCTTGTCACGGCGGCGCGCAACAACCTCTACGCCGACACGTTCAACGAGGCGGTGTTCGAGATGCCGGGCAAGTACCTGACCCGCGCGCTGGTCTACCTCGACAACCGGGGCATCGACGGCTTGGTGAACGGGCTGGCGGCCGGCGTGGGCGGCGGCTCGGGCCGGCTGCGCCGGCTGCAGACGGGCTTCGTCCGCTCGTACGCCCTGTCGATGCTCGCGGGCGCGCTGCTGGTGGTGGCGGCCATGTTGGCGGTGACGCTCGGATGAGGTACCTCTCGCTGTTGACCGTGGCGCCAGCCGTCGGCGGGGCCGTCGTCATGGCACTGCCCCGGAGCCGGCCGGAGCTGGCCAAGCGGGTCGCGCTCGGGTGGTCGCTGGCGGCTCTCGTGTGGACGGTCGTGATGTGGGGGGCGTTCAAGGCGGGCGGCCCGCGCTTCCAGCTCATCGAGTCGTATCGCTGGATCCCCACCTGGGACGCCAGGCTCACCTTGGCCGCCGACGGCATCGCGCTGGTGATGCTGGCGCTGATCGCACTGCTCGTACCGCTGGTGATCCTGGCGAGCTGGCATGAAGCGGAGGCCGGTACGCGGTCGGTCCCGGCGTTCTTCGGGCTGCTGCTGTTCCTGGAAAGCACCATGTTCGGCGTGTTCGCGGCGCAGGACGTCTTCCTGTTCTACGTCTTCTTCGAGGTCATGCTGGTGCCGATGTACTTCCTCATCGGCTCCTACGGCGGGCCACGCCGGCAGTACGCGGCCGTGAAGTTCTTCCTGTACTCCCTGGTCGGCGGCCTGTTCATGCTGGCCGCGGTGATCGGCTTGTGGGTCGTGGGCGGGCACACGTTCGACTGGCAGAAGCTGGTCGACGCCGACTTCGCCACGACCACCGAGCGCTGGCTGTTCCTGGGGTTCTTCCTCGCCTTCGCCATCAAGGCGCCGTTGTTCCCCTTCCACACCTGGCTTCCCGACGCCGGTGGCGCGGCCCCGGCGGGAGCGGCGGCGCTGCTCGTGGGCGTACTCGACAAGGTGGGCACGTTCGGCATCCTGCGGTACTGCCTGCCCCTGTTCCCCAACGCGTCGCGGTACTTCGCGCCGCTGGCGCTGGCGCTCGCGCTGATCGGCGTCATCTACGGCGCGCTGCTGGCCGTGGGGCAGAACGACCTGAAACGGCTCGTGGCCTACACGTCCATCGCGCACTTCGGCTTCATGGGCATCGGCATCTTCGCCTTCACCACCCAGGCCGCCAGCGGTGCGGTGTTCTACATGGTCAACCATGGTCTCGCGACCGGCCTGCTGTTCCTCCTGGTCGGCATGTTCGTCGCCCGCCGGGGCAGCGCGCTGGTCACCGACTTCGGCGGCGCCGGCAAGCTCGTACCGTTGCTGGCCGGCGTCTTCCTCGTCGCGGGTCTCGCGTCGCTGTCGATGCCCGGCACATCGCCGTTCGTGTCGGAGTTTCTGGTGCTGATCGGCACGTTCACGGTGAACAAGACGGTGGCGGTGATCGCCACGGCCGGTATCGTCCTCGCGGCCGGGTACGTGCTGTGGATGGTCCAGCGCACGATCCACGGCACGGTCAACCCGGAGATGTCCAATGTGGACGGGATGCGCCGCGACCTGACGGTGCGCGAGTCCGTCGTGGTCGCGCCGCTCATCGCGCTCATCATCTTCCTCGGCTTCTATCCCAAGCCCGTCCTCGACGTCATCAACCCGGCGGTCAAGGCGACCCTCACCGACGTCGGCGTCAGCGACCCGGCGCCCACCGCCGTGAACCCGGAGGCAGGCAAATGACTCCCGCCTTGGCCCTCGTCGACGAGCAGGTGAAGCTGCCGTCCATCGACTACCTCGGGCTCGCGCCGATGCTGATCCTCTTCGGCGTCGCCTGCGTCGGCGTGCTCGTCGAGGCGTTCGTGCCGCGCCCGGCCCGCCACTGGGTACAGCTGCCGCTCGCCCTGCTGGGTCTCGTCGCCGCGCTCGTGGTCCTGGTACGGGTGGCCGACCGGCGAACGCTGACAGCCGCGGGTGCCGTAGCGATCGACGGGCCGGCGCTGTTCCTGCAGGGCGCGCTCATCGTGCTCGGCATCGTGGCCCTGCTGCTCATCGGCGAGCGCAAGGTGGAGCGCGGCGGCCCGTTCGTCGCGCAAGCCGCGATCACCGCCAACACCGAGGCCGACCGGGAGCAAGCGGCCCGCTCCGAAGGCGCCGCCGAGGTGTTCCCGCTGGCGCTGTTCGCGCTGGCCGGCATGATGCTCTTCTGCTCGGCCAACGACCTGCTGACCATGTTCGTCGCGCTGGAGGTCTTCTCGCTGCCGCTGTACCTGCTGTGCGCGCTGGCCCGCCGGCGGCGCCTGCTCAGCCAGGAGGCCGCGCTGAAGTACTTCCTGCTCGGCGCGTTCGCCTCCGCGTTCTTCGTCTTCGGGATCGCCCTGCTGTACGGGTACGCCGGACGGGTCGACTTCGCCGGCATCGACGCCGCGGTCCGCGGGGCGGCGAACAACCGCGTGCTGCTGTACATCGGCCTCGCGATGCTCGCGATCGGGCTGCTGTTCAAGGCGGCGGCGGTGCCGTTCCACGTCTGGACCCCAGACGTGTACCAGGGCGCCCCGACCCCGGTGACCGCGTTGATGGCCGCCTGCACCAAGGTCGCCGCGTTCGGCGGCCTCCTGCGGGTGCTCTACGTCGGGTTCGCCGGCGCCGGTTGGGACTTCCGGCCGGTGCTCGGCACGATCGCGGTGCTGACAATGCTGGTGGGTGCGATCCTCGCGGTGACGCAGACCGACATCAAGCGGCTGCTCGCGTACTCCTCGATCGCCAACGCCGGGTACCTCCTCGTCGGCGTGCTCGCGCTGAACAAGGACGGCCTGGCCAGCTCGCTGTTCTACCTTGTGGCGTACGGCTTCGCGGTGCTCGCCGCGTTCGGCGTGGTGACCCTGGTCCGCGACGCCGACGGGGAAGCCACCCATCTGTCGCGCTGGGCCGGGCTGGGCCGGCGCTCGCCGATGTACGCGGCGCTGTTCACGTTCGTGTTGCTCGCCTTCGCCGGGATCCCGCTGACGAGCGGGTTCACCGCGAAGTTCGCGGTGTTCGCGGCGGCGATCGGCGGCGGCCAGCTCTGGCTCGTCATCGCCGGCGTGGTCACCAGCGCGATCCTCGCCTTCCCGTACCTGCGCGTGGTTGTCTTGGTGTGGCTTTCCGAGCCGGGCGAGAACACTCCAAGCGTGTCGATTCCCGGCGTACAGACATTGATTGCGCTCGCGATCGGGGTGCTGGCGACGCTGGCGCTGGGCATCGTACCGGCGCCGTTGCTGGATATGACCAACCGGGCGGCCGAGTTCATCAGATAGCGGCGGCGGATCCGGGCGGGCCGGAGCGGCGCGCGGGGCATGTGGCATCGTTGGGACGTGGCGGGTACCAGCATCGAGCGGCCGGGCACCTCCGTTGGCATCAACTTTGCCGACTCCGCATTCGAAAACACCATCATGGCCACGCTGGCGCAGGTCGAGCAGCTGCTCCGCGAGACGGTGCACAGCGCCGACCCGCTGGTCACCGCGGCCGCGCGGCACCTGGTCGACGCGGGCGGCAAGCGGTTCCGCCCGCTGCTGGTGGCGCTCGCCGCGCAGTTCGGCGACGGGGGCGGGCCGTCGGTCGTCCAAGCCGCCGGCGTTGTCGAGCTGACCCACCTCGCCACGCTGTACCACGACGACGTGATGGACGAGGCGCCGGTGCGCCGCGGCGCGGAGTCGGCGAACGCCCGGTGGGGCAACTCCATCGCGATCCTGACCGGCGACTACCTCTTCGCCTGTGCCGCCGAGCTCGCGGCCGAGCTCGGACCGGACGCGGTACGCATCCAGGCCCGCACCTTCTCGCGGCTCGTCCACGGCCAGATCGCCGAGACCTCCGGCCCGCGCGACGGTGAGCACGCCATCGCCCACCACCTGCGCGTCGTCTCGGAGAAGACCGGTTCGCTGATCGCGACCAGCGCCCGCTTCGGCGCCACGTTCGGTGGCGCAACCGGCGAGCAGGTCGAGGCGCTGGCCGGGTACGGCGAGACGATCGGCATCGCGTTCCAGCTCTCCGACGACCTGCTGGACATCTCGTCAGACGCCGACCAGTCCGGCAAGATGCCGGGGATCGATCTTCGCGAGGGCGTATGGACGCTGCCGATCCTCTACGCGCTCGACTCCGACGGCAGCGATGCCGCGATGGTGCGGCTGCGCGAGATCCTCGCCGCCGGCCCGGTCACCGACGACGCGGTGCATGCCGAGGCGCTGGGCCTGCTGCGGGAGTCGGTGGCCCTGAAGCGGGCGCGGGAGACCGTGCGTACCTTCACCGACCGCGCCCGGGCCTCGCTGTCGGTGCTGCCCGACCGGCCGGCACGCCAGGCGCTGGAGTCGCTGTGCGACTTCATCGCCGACCGTACGGGGTAGCGTCTCGCAGGCGGGGCGTCGTGATCACACGGGGCCGGTCCTGCCGGTGCTGAGGTTGTGATTGGGTCGCCGCCCAGCGTGACTGCAAACGCCTCAAGTTACTCAATGACAGCCGTCGAAGGCTCCCAGTCCGGCCGATCATCGGGCGTCGCCTACTCAGATACGGCGATCGACTCTCATGCCACGCCTATCGACGCTCACTTGCGTCGCCCTCTTTCGCACCCCTTCTACCCGTGAAGCCGTTTCCTGACGTACGCCGAATTTCATATGGTGTAAATCCTGTTACTGCTGCGGCTGGTGGGGAGGTGCGGCGGTGCGTGATCCGCAAGCGGAACCTTCGGATCTCATCCGGAGCGTCTCGCGGGCGTTACGAGTGCTGGAGGCGGTCGGTCAGTCAGAGCGGGGGCTCACGGTCAAGCAGGTTGCTCGAAGATGTCATCTCACCGTCGCGACGACCTATCACCTGGTGCGCACGCTGGCGTACGAGGGGTACGTGATCCGGCGCGACGACGGTACGTACGTGGTCGGGCTGGAGATAGCCGACCGGTTCCGCGAGCTCGTCGTGGCGTTCCGCGGCCCGCAGCCGGTCATCGAGGGCTTACGCCGGGCCGCTGCCGAGAGCGGGTACAGCCACCTGCTCGCCCGGTTCGTCAACGGGCGGGTGGCCATCACGGCCGTCGCCGAAGGGCCGCGATCGCCCTATGTGGAGGATCTGGTCCCCGGCTTCGACGAAGCGGCCCACGCCACGGCCGTCGGCAAGTGCCTGCTCGCCACGCTCACACCCGACCAGCGGTGGCGCTTCCTGAAGGAGGCGGGCATGCGGGCGTACACCCCGCAGACCCTGACCTCGCCGGAAGCGCTGGACGCGGATCTCGCGGCGGGTGAGCGCCGCGGCATGCAGATGGAGATCGGGCAGTTCCGGGCCGGGCTCGGCTGCGCCTCGGTGCTGGTGGTCGCCGACCGCGACCCGGAGCGGCGGGTCGTGCTGGGCTGCGTGGTGCCGGCCGCCGAGCTGATGGTCTCGGCCCGCGCGATCCGGGGCCGCCTGGTCGAGACCGCGCACACGCTCGCACAGTTCTTGAAGGACTGAGCCCGGTCTTGAAGCGATGTCCGGTGCTGGGGTTGGGTTGAACCAGTCCAGTCCGCGCTGCGTACGCAAGGTTGACGTTCGCTGCGAAGGGTGCGAAACGTGGCTGAAGAGGACGATGGGTTGCTGCGCGCGCTGCACGCGGAGCACGGCGATGCGCTGTACGCCCACGCTCTCCGGCTGACCAGCGGTGACCGGCAACGCGCCGAGGACCTGGTGCAGGAGACCCTGTTACGGGCCTGGCAGCATCCGCAGGCGCTCGACCCGGCCCGCGGATCGGTCCGCGCCTGGCTGTTCACCACGGCCCGCAACCTGGCGATCGACGCCTGGCGCCGCCGTTCGGTGCGTATCGGTGAGGTCATCACCGATACGCCACCCGACGTCATCGCCGTGGACGAGACCGACCGCGCGGTCGAGTCGTGGCTGGTCGCCGAGGCGCTGACCCGGCTCTCCCCGCCGCACCGCGACGTTCTCGTGGAGTGCTTCTACCAGGGGCGCTCGGTCGCCGAGGCGGCCGTCCGGCTCGGCGTGCCACCGGGCACGGTCAAGTCCCGCACGTACTACGCGCTGCGCTCGCTGCGCATCGCCCTGGAGGAGCTGGGGGTGACGCGATGAGGTGCGCTCACTCGCTCGACTGCGGGGCGTACGTCCTCGGCTCGCTGACCCCCACGGAGCGCGAGGCCCACGAACGTCACCTGGCCACCTGCTCCGGCTGCCGCGACCAGGTCGCCGAGCTGGCCGTCCTGCCCGGCCTGCTGGGCCGGCTCGACAGCGCCACGGCTGAGGAGATCGGCGCCACCGGTGCCGTGGCGGCCCCGCCGAAGGCGCCGGACTCGCTGCTGCCGGCCGTCCTGTGGGCCGCGCAGCGGCGGCAGGCCGCCCAGCGGCGCCGCGATCACTGGCTGACCGCGGCAGCCGGCCTGGTCGCCGCGATCTTCGCCGTGATTGTGAGCGTCGGCGTCGACGTGGTGCGCGACAGCCGGGCCCAGCAGGTCCCGATGTACGCCATGCACCCGGTGACGTCCAGCTCGGTCCCGGTCAAGGCCGAAGTCGGGCTCATCTCCACCGGCCAAGGGACGAAGATCAAAATCCATTGTGTGTACGAGGGGGAACCCGACCACCGCTCGTGGAGCTTCCGGCTCTACGTGGTCCCCCGGGCCGGCCAGGCGGAGCAGGTGGGGAGCTGGACCGCCAGGTACGGCGACGACTTCTGGGAGGACCAGATCACCCGGCACACCCCGACCGATATCGCGCGGATCGAGCTGCGCCGCGGAGACGACGTCACCCTGCTCGTCTACGAGCCGACCTAAGCCGCGTTCACGCGTTCATGCGGGTGCGGGTGCCAGCGCCGCCTCGTCGGCCTCGGCCTCGGCTCTGGTTCCGGCCGCGGTACGGGCCACCCGCCGCGCGTGGCGGACGCCGTCCCAGGTGAAGACCACCAACGCAACCCAGACCAGCGCGAACCCGGCCAGCCGCGCGGGTGGCATCGGCTCGTGAAAGATGAGTACGCCGCAAGCCAGCTGCAGGATCGGGGCCGTGTACTGCAGCACGCCCAGCGCCGACAGCGGGATGCGGTTCGCCGCGCCCGCGAAGAGCAGCAACGGCACAGCCGTGACGGCACCGGCGAGCACCAGCAGCGCCGTGTGGCCGGCGGAGACATGGCCGAAGGTGGAGCGGCCCTGCGCCATCAGGAAGCCGAGGTAGGCCAGGGCCGGTACGGTCAACACCGCCGACTCGACGAGCAGGCCCTCGGCGGCCGGCAGCCCGAGGCGCTTCTTGACCAGCCCGTACAGCGCGAAGCTGAACGCCAGCTGCAGCGCGATCCCCGGCAACCGTCCATAGTCGACGGTCAGGACGGCCACCGCGACTCCGCCCACGCCGAGGGCGACCCACTGCGCCGGGCGCAGCCGCTCCCGCAGCACGCCGACGCCCAGCAGCACGGTCACCAGCGGGTTGATGAAGTACCCCAGGGACGTCTCGACCACGTGGCCGGTGTTGACACCGTAGATGTAGGTACCCCAGTTGCCGCCGACGAGCGCGGCGGCCAACGCGATGCCGGCGAGCGTGCGGGGTCGCCGGGTCAGCTCGGCCACCAACCGCCACCGGCGAACCGCGACCAGCACCAGCGCGACGAAGACCACCGACCACACGATCCGGTGAGCGAGGATCTCGATCGGGCTGGCCGGTCGCAACAGCTTCCAGTACAGCGGGAAGAAGCCCCACAGGCCGTAGGCGCCCAGCCCGAACAGGTAGCCACGGCGCAGCGGTGTCACGGATCAACGGTAAGGGGAAAGGGGGCGTTTGGCTCCTTGCGCGTGACCTGCCTCACGCCGGTGCGCGTGTCGATCTCCATCCAGCGGTCGGGGTCGGCGAGCGGGGCGAAGCCGAGCGGCTCGTATACGCCGTGCGCGTCAGCCGTGGTGAGCAGCAGCCGGCGCACGCCCCTCCCCAGCAGGTCGTCGCGGACGGCGCCGACAAGCCACCGACCCAGTCCCGCACCGCGCTCGCCCCGGTCGATGTACACGTCACAGAGCCAGGCGAACGTGGCGCCGTCGGTGATCGCACGGGCGTACCCGACCTGGGCGCCGTCGGCGGTCCGGAACACGCCGTAGTTGAGCGAGGCGGCGACCGCACGTTCGGTCGTCTCCCGGGGCCGGCCCAGCGCCCAGTACGCGTCGGTCGACAACCAGCGGTGCACCAGGTCGAGGTCGAGCCGCCGCGGGTCGGTCGAGATCTCGTAGCCGTCGTGGCGTGCCAACGGGTTCAGTCTTTGTCCTTGCCGTTGTCCTTGCCGTCGGGGACGAACATGTTGAGCACCCAGCTGATGATGCCGACGATCAGGGCGCCGAGCACCGCGGTCGGCCAGAACTTGTCGACGTGGAACGGCAGGTCGAGCTTGCCGGCGATCCAGCTGGTGAGCAGCAACAGGAGGCCGTTGACGACCAGCGCGATGAGGCCCAGCGTGAGGATGTAGAGCGCACAGCCCAGCGTCTTGATGACCGGCCTCAGGATGGCGTTGACCAGGCCGAAGATCACCGCGACCAGGATGAGGGTGAATACCTTCCTGGGCACCGAGTCGCCGCCCAGCGTGATGCCTTTGAGGATGAGTGTGGAGATCCAGAGTGCTAACGCGCTGATGGCGAGACGGATGAGGATTCCCATGCGGGGATCGTGCCACGTGGGCACCACCCCGGTGGCCCCGGGTTCAGCGGCTCAGGTGGTCCTCCGGTTCAGCGGCTGGCCGCGCCGATGAGCTGCTGCTCGACCGGCGTCACCGACAGCAGGGTCCAGCGCAACGCCCGCCGGCCGGCAACCACGCCAACCATGTCCGAACGGATGCGGGTCAGCCACTGCGCCGCCTCACCGAGCGCCAGCGCCTGCCCGGCGAGTGCGGCCTCCTCCGGTCGCATGGGCTGCAGCAGGACCAGGTCGGCGCGGCCAAGGGCGTCGAGGTCCGCGGGCGTCAGCTCGTCGCGGACCAGCAGCGTCGAGCGCCATGGGCCTTCCATGACAGGTACGCCCGAAGCACCCACCGGACCGACGTCGACCACGACGAGCTGGGGTCGCAACGGGGTGGCCGGGCGCAGCTCGACCGGCCGGCCCGGGGGCATCAGCACGAGCGTGTCCGGGCGGGCGCCGGTGCCGCGCAGCAACGGCTCCCAGACGTACGGCCGTCCAGTTTGGACGACGACCTGCGCGCCCAGCGCGAGCGTGCGCAGGACCACCAGCTGTGCGGTGGCCAGCCCGCCGAACAGCGCCGCCCGGGTCGGCTCGCCCCGGAAGAGACGTACCGTCACCGGATCGGAGTGCCGGTTGACGCCGAGCATCAGGCCGGCGTCGCCGACCGGAGGTTCCACCGCGGCCAGCGCCTGCGGGCTCGCCTGGAGCCCGGCGTCACCCACCAGGCTCGGCGCGCTGCCCGGGCGTAGCACACCGGCCAGGCCGGCGGCACCGGGTTCGGCCGCACCACCGAGCGGCAGCGTGGCGGCGAGGCCGGCCAGCTGGGTGCCGTCGAGGCGCAGCGCCGCGGCGCCCGCGGAGCTCAACAGGCGGCGCAGCGCGCCGGTCGCCGCCGCAAGCGACTGGTCATCGGGTGCGGCGAGGCGGATGACCAGCTCCACGAGCAGGTCGCCGGGGCCGTTGCCGACGATGGTGCCGCCGCTGCCGGCCCTGGCGCCGTTGCCCGCCGGGCCGGCCGGGCCAGCCGGGCCAGCGCTGCCGGCGGGGCCGGTGGGGCCAGCGCTGCCGGTGGGGCCGTGCTCTGTCGCGATCGAGACGGTCACCATGCAGCCGGGCAGCATGAGCAGCCGGGTCAGCAGGGTGCGGCCGAGCTCGTTGCGCACGTCCGGCCAGCGTCGCAGGCGCAGGCACGCCTGGCGGAGCCCACCGAGCTCCAGCGTCGACCAGTGCTCGTGCACCGGTTGGTGGCCGTCGTGGTGGGCCAGCTCGCCGAGTACTCGCAAGGTGCCGTCAGCACCCAGCGGCCGCCCCGGCAGGCCGTCTCGACCGAGGCGGCGGCGCACCCGGCGTACCGCGCTGGCCAGCGCCCGGCGCAGCTCGGGCTCGCCGAAGTCGCCGATCCGGCGCACCTGGACCGCGAGGAACGCCCGTTGCTGGCTGAGGATGCGCCCCTCGGTCAGCTGCCGGTACGACGAGGCCGGGGTGGCGGCGCCCGCACCCGGCGCGGGCGCCGCCACCCCGGCCACCAGCAGCTGCAGCCGGATCGCGGGCTGGTCGGGGCTGGGCGGGGGCAGCATGGCGGCCGGCGTCGGCGCCAGCCGTTGCGCCTCCACCAGCACTGCCGCCGGGTCGCCGAGCTCGAAGACCGCGGTCAGCCCGTACGGGTCGCCGATCACCCCGACGCTGGCCCCGTCGACCTCGATCGAGCCGACCTCGGCGGTTGGCCGTACCAGCCCGAGCAGGGCGGCATCCCGACCGCCCGGGCCGAGCGAGTGTCGCCGGGACAGGTACCGGCTGTGCAGCCCGAGCCACTCGTACACCCAGCGGCGGCGCAGCCGGCCGAACGCCAGCAGGCACAGCGCGACCGCGACCGGGACGGCGGCGGCCAGCCAGACGTAGCCGGCGACGGCACCCGCGAGCAGCAGCGCGGCCGCGAGCTCGGCCGCCACGATCTGCCCGCTGTGCAGCCCGAGGAGCGTGCCCCGGCGCTGGACGCGCTTGGGCCGCGCCACCCGGCGTCCGTGGGCGGCTCCCCGTGGCGGGGCGAGCGTGGGTTGGACCGCTGACACCCCGTGACCTCCCCGAGTCGCGTTGCGGGGCCTATCGTAGGCTCGATCGCCCGCCGTGTGGGGGCGCGTCACACGGGGAGGGCGGATGCCGTCGCGGCAGGACCAGCTGCATTCGTACCAGTTCATGGTCCAGCGGGTGGTCGCTGCCCTGGTCATGCGCGACACCGATCCCGCCCAGTCGCCGTTTCGCCGCATCGCCAGCGCCACGCTGGCCGGCGTCGTGTTCGCTGCGCTCGGGTTGGCCGGCGCCGCGGTCTACGGCGCACTGCGGGGCGGCAGCGCGGAAGGCTGGCGGGACGCGAACGCGGTGATCATCGAGCGGGAGTCCGGCGCGAAGTACGTCTACCGCGACAACAAGCTGCATCCGGTGCTGAACTACGCGTCGGCGTTGTTGATCGTGGGCTCCGCCACGCCGAACGTCATGACCGTGTCCCGCAGCAAGCTGGCCGGCGTGCCACGCGGCCGGGCGTACGGCATCCCGAAGGCTCCCGACGCCTTACCGGACAAGGGCAACCTGCAAAGTCCACCGTGGACGGTGTGCTCCGTGCCCGACACCACGTCGGGTGGCGGAAACGGTACCCAGTCGGTGCTGTCGATCCAGCGGCGCGTTGATGCCGGCCGGTCGCTGGACGACAGCAAGGCGCTGCTGGTGTCGGCGCCGGGCGGCGAGGTGTACCTGCTTTGGCGGAGCCACCGGTACCGCATCCGCGACCGCGACGTGGTGCTGCCAGCCCTCGCCTGGAACGCGCAGGCACGTACGCCCGTCGCGACCGCGATGCTCAACACGCTGGCGCTGGGCGCGGACATCGCGCGCGTGCAGCTGCCCGCCGCCCGCGGCGAGAAGAGCCTCGCGACCAAGAGCGCCAAGGTCGGCCAGGTGTTCCGGATCGAGACGCTGGGCGGCGCCAAGCTGTTCGCGGTGGCGCTGCCGGCCGGTCTCGCCGAGATCAGCCAGGTGCAGGCCGACCTCCTGCTGGGCGACCCCGACACCGCACCGGTGCTCGGCCAGCGGGAGGCGATCCCGCTGGGACAGGCGGAGTACACCGCGGCGCCGAAGGCCACGCTGGCGTTGCCGACCGGCGAGACCGCGCCGCCGGCGACCTCGCCCTCCCTGGTGACCTCGGCCTCGGGCACGGTGCTGTGCGCCCAGATCGCGGCCGGTGGGTCGGCCGCCCAGCTCCGGGTCGACGTACCGCCGCCCGACCTCACCGCTGCCACTGTGACCGGCTCGCGTCTCCCCGAGGGCACGGTGCTGGCCGACCGGGTCCTGGTACCGCCGAGCGGCGGCGCCGTGGTCGAAGCGCTCGCCTCGCCGGCCGCTCCGGGTGGCACCCTGTCGATCATCACCGACCTGGGCATCCGGTACTCCGTCCCGAGCACCGACGTGCTGGGAATGCTCGGCTACGCCGGCGTCACGCCGGTACGGGTACCGGCCGAGGTGGTGGCCCTGTTACCGGTCGGGCCGGCGCTGGATCCGTTGGCGGCCCAGCAGCCCGTCGCAGGCTGAGCCTGGTGAACCGCTGTACCGCCTGGGCCGCACGGCGAAATGCCGGAAGTTATCCACAGTGGCGGGGTAGGGGGTAGCGAGGCATTCAGCGGTACCGCTACCGTCTGCGAGGTCAGGTTTCTTGATGACCACGGAACATGGGGGAGGGCCTAGAAGTGGCCGATACCAGGGCGACAGCGGTTGAGATGGAGACCGCCGCCAGGCGGTTCGAAGACGGCAACGCGCAGCTCCAGCAGATGCTCAGCAGCTTGCTCAGCGAGCTCAGCGCGCTGCAGGGGGCCTGGGCGGGCCAGGGCGCTGCCGCGTTCGAGCAGGTCAAGCAGCGCTACCAGGAAGACCAGCAGAAGCTGCAGCAGGCGCTGACCGAGACGGCCAACGCGATTCGCACCGCCGGCCGGGGTTACACGTCGACCGACACGTCCGCGGCAGATCGAATCGGCGCCACCCACAGCGGCGGCCACAACCTGCCGCTCTAGATCCAGGGGAGGGATTGACTGATGGCAAACGACGGCCAGCTGCTTGTCAACTTCGCCGCGCTCCAGAAGGCGGCAGACGACATCGGCAGCGCGATCGGCAAGATGCGCTCGACGCTCTCCGACCTGGAGAACGCGGCGCGTCCACTGATCTCGGACTGGGAAGGCGGCGCCCAGCAGGCGTACAACGCACGCCAGCAGAAGTGGCGTCAGGCGGCGGACGACCTGGCCAACATCCTCAACAGCGTCAAGGGTGCGGTCATGGACTCGGCCCACGACTACGCGGCCACCGAGAAGAGCAACACCGCTCTCTTTTCGTAAGAATCCGCGCTGTCCAGCACGGCGCACGATCCGGCTGGCTCTTGGTGGAGCATCCCCCGAGAGCCAGCCATATCATTTGGCACGTGCGGATGTCGTCGGCGGCTGAGCTAGTCGAACTCGCCGTTGTGGACGCCTTCAACGAACGCGCGCCACTCGTTGGGGGTGAAGACCAGCACCGGGCCGGCCGGGGTCCTTGCTGTCGCGAAGCTGGATCGCACCGTCGTGCATGCGCACCTCCACGCAATTGCCGCCGCTGCCCCCGCTCCGCGTGGACTTCTTCCATTCACCGTTCATGGTCGATGTCCTCCCGAGCTCTAGTCGAACTCTCCATTGTGGACGCCATCGACAAACTCGGCCCACTCCTTCTCGGTGAACGTCAGGGCTGCCTGGTGCGGGTTCTTCGAGTCCCGGACCTCGATAACCTTGCCGCGGCGCCGGACCTCGACGCACGCACCTTGGTTTGTTCCGGACCTGGTGCTCTTCTTCCATTCATGTGAGATCACGTGTGCTCCTCGATCGGTATGGTTTTCCGATAGATCAAGTCGTAGATCTTCCGGTACTCCGCCAACTCCTCCGGCTTTTCTAGGTAGCGCGCGCCGGTATGGCTTTCGAGATAGACGACGGGCGGATCGTCGGGGTTGTCGAAGTCAAAGATCGCGAATGGACCGATGTGCATGGCTGCATGGCCACCGGCACTCCAGGGCAATATCCGAATATCCATGTGGTCAAGCTGGTTCAGCTCGCGTAGCCGAGCGATCTGCTCCTTCATCACCGCTCTGTTGCCAACCTGACGAGCCAGAACCCCGGCGCCAAGTATCGCGGTGACGCGAAGCGGGGGCGTACGGATGGTGAGCACTTGCTGGCGCTCTTGGCGGAGCTTGATGAGTTGCTGGATCGCCCCCTCGTCGGCTCCGACGCCGCTGTCGGTGAACAGCGCCCGAAGGTAGTTTGGAGTCTGCAGCAGCCCGTGAACCAGCTCCGGTTCATAGATACGGATCTCACTCGCTGCTGCCTCCAGCCCGACGTACAGACCGAGCCAGGCGGGCAGGACATCGCTGTAGTCCTCCCACCAGCCCCGGGCTGAGGTGCCTTGCGCCAAGTTGGCCAGCGCGTCGGTGGTGGCCTGGTCGACCTTGTAGAGCCAGCACAGCGCCCGGACGTCGCCGATCTTTATCGGGGTCTTACCGGACTCGATGCGCCACAGCTTCGCCCGCGAGGCGAGCCCCGCCTCCACCACGTCGTGCTCGGTCACCCTGGCTGCCTCGCGCAGCCGGCGAAGTTGCCGGCCGAGCTGGCGCCGGACGACGGTCGATCCGCTGATCGGCATGACCACCCTCCGATTGTCTCACCGTGAAGCGTCTACAGGTGAGGCATATGGTGCCGGCGGGCGTCGCTTGGTGCCATGCATCAAAATGAAGCATTGCAGCCGGGGGGATCGGCGCGCACGATGGGCGCAGCACGGGTGGTCGGGAGTTCCGAGGCTCCAGGCCGCTCGTGTCGGGCGCGGTGGTCGGGAGATCAAGGGGTCACCGACCACCGCGCCACCCGAACCACTTCCGACTCCCCAGGGAGGCGAGGATGACGCACCGACTCAACTGGCGCCGGCTGCCCCGGCTGCTGTGCCGGTGCGGGCTGGCGTACCGGCTATGCCCGGACCGCCGGTCCGAGCGCTTGGCGCGGGGTGCGTCGTGACCACGATCCTCGGCTCGTCCGACAGAGACGATCCACTGCTGGACACGTGCCTGTGGTGCGAGCGTGACATCGACTGGGACGGCTACGTGTGGCGACACGTGGAGACCGGCAGCGCGTGGTGCCCGGATGGCTCATTCGCCGCCCGGAGACAGCCCCTCTTGAATGCCGGTCACGGTGACGCCTCGAGGTGACGGCGCGCGTCATCCCACACCCGTTCGAACTCGGTAGCGCTCAGCGGCTGGGGATCGTGACCCTCCCACTCGGTGACCGGCTGGTCGGCTAGGCCGCCGTACCGGGCCTGGTACTGCTGGATCCGCCCGGCGGCGAGCTCCCGTTGCCATTCCTCCAAGGAGGCAGCGGTCGTCGGTTCCTGCTGCGGTCCACTGAGCTCGACCTGCCGGGTAACCCAGCCGTCAGCGTCAACCTCGAAGTACAACCAGATGTCCTCTTCATCCCAGTAGCAGCGGAACCATTCGGTCATGCGCAGTCCGTTGGGCCAGGCTGCCAGCGGCGATCCCGCCCGCGCGGCAGCACGGTCGCGGCCAGTATGACCAGCACGGTGAGCACCCCGCCCGCACCGGCCACGCCGAGCGCCCAGGCTCGGGTACGGGCGACCTCGGCGGCTGCCGCCTCGGCGGCCGGGTCACGGCTGCGCGCCGGCAGCGCAGCCGCACGTGCCGGTGCTCCGCTGGTGGTCCGCTCGGTAACCGCGCGGTACGGGTTGACGACCCCGTAGCCGTACTCGTTGCTCCGCCGTGAACCGGGCGCCGGATCGGCCGTGGCGATCAGCCGGGCGACCACCTCGCGCGCGGAGAGGCCCTTCCAGTACTGGCGGACCAGTGCCGCCGCGGCCGCCACGAACGGTGCGGCGAAGCTGGTGCCTTCCCAGCTGGCGTACCCCCGACCGGAGCGCGCGGCGGTCACCTGGCTGCCCGGCGCGACCAGGTCGACGTAGTCGCCCACCTGCGATGACGACAACCGCCGGCCGTCCGGGCCGATCGCCCCCACCCCGACCACGCCGTCATAGCTGGCCGGATACGGCTTCGGGTTGCCGTTCTCGCGCGCATTGCCGGCAGCCGCAACCACCACCACGTCGTTGTCCAGCGCGTACTTCGTCGCCGCCTGAACCTCGGGGTCGTTGCGGTTGAGCACGACCGATAAGTTGATCACCTTGGCCTTGCCGTCGACCGCCTTGCGGATCGCCGTGGCGAGGCCGGCAGCGCTGCCCGCGCGGCCGGACGTCGCGCCCTCGACCACGGTCTGTTCCGTGATCCGGAAGGGCAGGATCGTCGCCCCGGGCGCCAGGCCCCGAAATCCGATCCCGGGCAGCGGCTGGCCGGCGATGATGCTGGCGACCGCGGTCCCGTGCCCGACACAGTCGGTCTGCCCGTTGCCCCCGTCGAGGAGATCGAGCCCGGCTGCCACGTGGTTGCGCAGGGACGGGTGGCTCGCGTCCACCCCCGAGTCGATCACGGCGACGGTCACCCCACCGCCGTCGGCCAGGTTGGCCAGCCGATCCGGGGCGTACCGCTGGACCGGCCACGGGACCGGGGTGGCGTTGACCGTGGCCGAGTTGTCCGAGGTGGTGCACGCCGCGTACGCCGGAGACCCGGGCAGCGTCACCGCAATCCCCACGGCGACCCCGACCGCGAACCCGCTGCCGAGGACACCGGTGCAGATCGAAGCGATCACCCGCCCGTGCTGTCGCATCCACGCCTCCCCCGTGCGTCACTGCGCACGGGTTGCGATGCTAGCGCCGGTACGGCCGTCGCCGGGGGCCCGTTCACCGGGGGATCGATGTCGCTACGTGATTGCCTGGTTGCATGGGGACGTCCCGCAAACGGCTTGGGCCTTGTAGGTTAGTGCGCGAGCGCGAGTGCGGCGAAGGGGGGTGGCGGTGAGCGAGTGGGAGCCGGCCACCGAGGCCGAGGTGGCCATGCGTGACGCGCTGCGCCTGAACGACCAAGAGCAGTACTTCCAGATCCTCGGCGACGTCGACCTGCTGCTGCCGGTCTCGGCCGAAGCCCTTGCCGGCCGGGCGCCGATGAGCTGGGGCACCTGGACCGCGGACGGGCGTACCCACCTGCTGGCGTTCACCTCTCCACAGGCGCTGCATGCCTGCCTCGCCGAGCACGCCGGATCGTATCGCCAGCTGCCATACACCGAGCTGGCCGCCGCATGGCCCAACATGGAGTGGTGGCTGGCGGTCAACCCCGGCCTGCCGATTGAGGCGTACCTACCGTCGTGGTTCGTGGTCCAGGTCAACCGTGGCGACGTGCGGCTGCCGGGTCGCACGCTCGGGGCGCGCGCCCGCATCGAACGCGCGAGCGGCGTGCGGACCCGCGCGGTCGGCCAGGTGCCGCGGCACGAGGTGCCCGAGACGCCTTCGACGCCCCAACGGGCCGCCGCCCTCCCGCCGGCGCCCGCGCCGCTGTCGGCCCCTCCGCCGTTGCCGCCTGCGCGGCAGCGAGACGACGTCACGCCGGTAATCCGTAGGCCGGGCTCGCTGCCGAGAGTCCCGCCGCCGGCTCCGCGGCCGCCAGTGGCACCGCCGGACCTGCCGGCGCCGTCGCGGGCCACGGCCCGGCCGCCAGCCCCGCCGCCGGCCCCGCCAGCAGCTCCGGGGCCCGTTGCTCCGGCGCCACCGGCTGAAAGCCTCCCGCCGATTGAGGCGCCGACGCGGCTCGGCGCCCTCGCGGGGTTGACAGCGAAGGCGCGAGCCGAGCGACCACCGCCGACCGAGACGCAGCCCGCCGCGCCACGCGCCGAGCGACTTCTCCGCGCGCAGCGCTCCGCCGGTCGACCGGTGCAGCCAACCGAGCCGCCTGCGCGGCCAGAGGCCACGGCGCCGCCGCCACAGGCCGCGGTGCCGCCACATGCTGCGGCGCCGCCACAGCCCGCGGCGCCGGCACAGCCCGCGGCGCCACCGAGCGCGGCGCGGCCGGCCGAGGCACGCCAGCCGGCACACGCGTACCGCAGCGATGAGGTGCTCCAACCGACCGAGGTGCTTCCGCCCGAGCCGCCCAGGCCGGCCCCGGTACCGATCGACCTGCCCGCCTTCGAGACGCTGGGCGGAGACGAGCTGGAGTACCTGGAGTCGGCCACGATCGAGATCAGTGCCGCCCAGCGGGCGCGCGCCGACGCGATGGCCGTCCGGCTCAGGCTCCGCGACGAGGCCGGGCACGAGGCCGGGCACGAAGCCGGGCACGAGGCCGGGTACCAGGATCAGGCCGGCGCCGCGCGAACCGAGGCCCGCGACGGACCCGCCCACGCGGCGCCGGACGATACCCCGGACGACGTCCCGGTCGACACCCAAGACCGCCCGGAGCCGGTCCGCGTCGAGGCGAAAGGCCGCGCAGAGGTACGCCCGGCAACGGGCCAGGTGCCCGGCTTCACGCCGGTCAACTCGACCGAGGAGAGCCTGCTGGCCGCGGCCGCGGAGGGCAACACCGACACGTTCCTCTCCACGCTCCTGCTCGCCAGGGTGCTCCTGCCCGGTCGGTCCGACATCAACGAGATGCTCGCCAACCCGGCCACCTGGCGCCTTGAGGAGATCGACGGATCGTCGTACGCCGTCGTGTTCACCTCGAAGGAACGGCTCGCCGAGCACGCGGGCGCCATGGAAGCGAGCTGGGTGCGGTTCACCCGGCTGATCCGCGAGTGGCCAACCCCGTCGCTCGCCTTCGCGGTCAACCCCGGCACGCCGGTGGGTGCCACGCTGCCCGGCGAGCAGATCGTCGCGCTGGCCGCCTGGGCCGACGAGGTCGGTCTCAACTCCGACGACGAGCCCGAGCCGGTCATCGCCGTCGAGCCGGACGACAGCGGGCACAAGCCGTTCGCCGCCGAGCAGCCCGAGCGGCCGGTGGTGATGCAGAAGGCGATCTCGGCCGACCAGCTGGCCTACTACCTGCAGCGCGGCTACGACCGGGTCTCCGGCTTCGTGCACCGGGTCGCCGAGATGGCACATCTGCGTACGCCCGAGGAGCTCTACGGGGCGCTCGGCCTGTCCTACTCGGGTTCGCCCTTCAAGCCGGACGACGACGAGATCTACGTGCTGCGCTGGACGGCGTACCGGAACAACCTGTACCGGATCCCGTACGGGGGCCATACCGACGCCGGCATGCGGGCGATGGAGGGCTGGGTGATCGAGCGGCCGCCCTTCCGCGGCAACGGGTTCGCGCCCAGCGAGGGCCGTGACGTCATCGCGGAGTTCAAAGTGGACAGTGTCCGGCTGCCGCACAACTCCCAGGTGTGGCGCTTCGACCGGGACGGTCACGAGCTGCTGATCGCCGTGCTCGACGCGGACGGGCCGCGGTGGCGCCAGGTCGGTGAGCCATGATCCGGGACGGGTACCTGGCACGATGGCGCGGCCGGGAGTACGAGGCGAGCCCCGACGGCGACCAGGTCCGGCTCTACCGGCCGGATGCCGCCGAGGGGTTCGAGCAGGTGCGTCCGGGCCGCTTCCGCCAGGTGGTGCCGGTCGACGAGGTCGAGGACATCGTGTACGTGCGGACCGCCTGCCGGTGGCGTGGCGCGCCGTTCATCATCCTCGCCGAGCACGACAGCTGGCTGCGGGTGGAGTACACCGGTGGGTTGGCCCCGGTGGCGAACGAGCTCGGGCTGGAGGAGTTCGACTTCGGGGTGTACCAGAGCTGGGCGCCCCGCGACGAGGTCACCGAGATCCAGGAGTACCAGGTTTAGAGCTTGGCCCAGCGCAGTACCTCGCCGGCGACCAGGTCCGGCACCTCCTGGTGCGGGAAGTGGCCGACGCCGTCGAGCAGCCGCCATTCGTAGTCGGCGATCACGTAACGACCCGAACCCAGTGCCGTCCGAGGAAGCGTCGCCGGGTCGAGCGCGCCGTGCAGGTGCAGCGTCGGGGCCACGATCGGCTGCTGGAGCATCTTGACGAAGCGGTACCCCTGCAGGCGCAGCACCGAACGTACCGCCCAGCGGTAGCTCTCCATCGCGCAGAACGAGGTCAGCGGGATCTGCATCGCCGTGCGGCAGCGCCGCTCGTAGTCGGCGAACTCCGGCGAGGCGACCCAGTCCGGGCCACCCCACTGTCGGAGGTACTCCCCGACCTGCCCCGCGTCGTTGCGGGTGAGCACGTGTTCGTACCGAGGGATCTGGAACTTGAGGACGGGCAGTCCGGCCCGGAGCTGCCCGCGCGGGTCGCTGGCCAACGCCGCACGCAGCCGTAACGGGTGCGCGGCGCCGACCACCACCAGACGGCGGACCAGCTTGGGGTGGAAGCAGGCGGCGGACCAGGCGAGCAGGCCGCCGTAGCCGGCACCCACGAGGACCGCGCGCCGCTCGCCGAGCGCGCGGATAAGGCCCGCCACGTCACCGGCCAGCGTGTACCCGTCATAGCCCCGCGGGGGCTTGTCGCTCGCGCCGTAGCCGCGCAGGTCGACGGCGACCGCGCGGAACCCCGCCCCGGCGAGCACCTGGATCTGGTGCTGCCACGCCCACCAGAACTCCGGGAAGCCGTGCAGGAACAGCACAAGCGGCCCGCTACCGGCTTCGACGGCGTGGAACCGGGTGCCGTTGGCGCTGACATACCGGTGTGTCCATGGACCGTCGATCAAGACGCACGACTCGTCAACCGCGGCGCTCACAGATCAAGCGTAGGGGTCGTGAGCGGTACCGCATCTGGAGTATGGGGGACATCTCAGGGAAACCCCGGAGCCGGCTAGCGTGGGACCCATGCAGCTGCCCCTGCCCCTTGTCGCCGTCGCCGGTACCCCGGCCGAATGCGGCGCCGCGTATGGTGCCGCGGTCGCCGCGCACATCGGCAGCAACCTGATGGCCTACCGGGACCGGTTCGCCAGTCGCGCCGGGTTGGACCTCGCGACGGTACGCCGGGCCGGCGCCGGCTTCCGGCAGACGACCCGGGAGCTGGCGCCCAGGATCGCGGCGATGCTCGACGGGGTGGCCGAGGGCTCCGGCGCGCCGGTCGAGGAGATCTACGCGCTGAACGCCCGTACCGAGCTGCTGTACGGCTCGGCCCCGTGCGAGTGCACCACGCTCGGCGTGCTCGACAGGTACACCGAGTCGGGGCACACCATCCTCGCGCAGAACTGGGACTGGCATCCGGCACAACGCCCGTACACCCTCCTGCTGGCCACCCGCGACGAACGTGGCCTGGCGGTCGTCACCCTGGCCGAGGCGGGCATGTTGGCCAAGGCCGGCCTGAGCTCGTCCGGGCTCGGCGTCTGCATCAACATGCTCGGCTGTGACCGGGACGGGCAGCCGGGTGGCCTGCCGTACCACGTGCTCCTGCGCGCGGTGCTGGAGGCCGGCGACCTCGGGCGGGCGCTGCAGGTGGCCTGCGAGAGCCCGCGCAGCGCCTCGATCAACCTGCTGATCGGGCAGGCGTACGCCGAGTGGGGCGGCGGCGAGATCATCGATGTCGAGCTGGTCCCCGGCGACCTGGGCACGCTCCATCCGGTGGACGGGCTGATCGCGCACGCCAACCACCTGGAGACCGTGCTGCCGGTGCACGACGCGCTGAAGGACCTGGGCGGCTCGTCGTTCTACCGCGCGGCGCGCGCTCGGCGGCTGCTGGCTCTCGTCGCCGCCGAGCGCAAGGTGGCGCAGCGCGACCTGGCGATGATCCTGGCCGACCACGCCAGCTTTCCGCGCGCGATCTGCCGGCACGTCGACCTCAGCGACCCCGAGGACGAGCGGTCCGAGTCGATCTACTCGGTGCTGCTCGACCTCGACGACCGCCGGATGGCCGTCGCCGCCGGCCCGCCGTGCCAGGGCGAGTACGTCTGGGTCAAGCTCGACGAGATCGTCTGAGCCCGTCGAGCGGCCGCTCGACCGGCCGCTCGACCGGCCGTCGAGCCCGGTCAGTCCTCGTCGGACTTGCCCGCCTTCAGCCCGCTCGCGATCAGGTCCATCACCGACGAGTCCTGCAGCGTGGTCACGTCGCCGAGCGATCGGTTCTCGGCCACGTCACGCAGGAGCCGTCGCATGATCTTTCCGGACCGGGTCTTGGGCAGCTCCGCCACCACCAGGATCTGGCGCGGCTTCGCGATCGGGCCGAGGGTGTGCGCCACATGGTCGCGCAGCTCCTTGGCCAGGGCGTCGCCGGTCGCCTCGTCCTCCGGCACGCCACCGCGCAGGATCGTGAACGCCACGATCCCCTGGCCGGTCGTCGGGTCGGTTGCGCCCACCACGGCCGCCTCCGCGACCTTCGGGTGCGACACCAGCGCCGACTCCACCTCCGTGGTGGAGATGTTGTGGCCGGAGACCAGCATCACGTCGTCGACCCGGCCGAGCAGCCAGATATGCCCGTCGTTGTCGCGCTTGGCGCCGTCGCCCGGGAAGTAGGTCCAGTCTTCACCGGACCGTGCGCCAGCCCCGAACCGGGACCAGTACGTGTCGATGTAGCGCTGGTCGTCGCCCCAGATGGTGCGCAGCATGGCCGGCCACGGCTCGCGGATCACCAGGAACCCGCCGCCACCCTCCGGCACGGAGCTGCCCTGATCGTCGACCACATCGGCCACGACGCCGGGCAGCGGGGTCATCGCGCTCCCCGGCTTGGTCGCGGTCACCCCGGGCAGCGGGGAGATCAAGATGGATCCAGTCTCGGTCTGCCACCAGGTGTCCACGATCGGGCAGCGGTTGTCGCCGATGTGCTCGCGGTACCACATCCAGGCTTCGGGGTTGATCGGCTCGCCCACCGTGCCGATGAGGCGCAGCGAGGACAGGTCGAACTGCGCCGGAATGTCGTCGCCCCACTTCATGAACGTGCGGATCGCCGTCGGCGCGGTGTACAGGATCGACACCTTGTACTTCTCGATCAGCTCCCAGAACCGGCCCCGGTGCGGGGTGTCCGGCGTCCCCTCGTACATCAGCTCGGTGGCGCCGTTGGACAGCGGGCCGTACACGATGTACGAGTGCCCGGTGACCCAGCCGATGTCGGCGGTGCACCAGAAGACGTCGGTGTCCGGCTTGAGGTCGAAGACCGCGTGGTGGGTCCAGCTCACCTGGGTCAGGTAGCCACCGGTGGTGTGCAGGATGCCCTTGGGCTTCGCGGTGGTGCCCGAGGTGTAGAGGATGAACAGCGGGTGCTCGGCGTCGAACGGCTGCGCGACGTGCAGGGTGCTCGCCTTCTCCACCGTGTCGTGCCACCACACGTCGCGCCCCTCGGTCCAGGCGACCTCCTGGCCGGTGCGGCGCACCACCAGGACGCGCTCGACGCTCGGGCAGCGGGCCGCTGCCTCGTCGACCGTGGGCTTGAGCGGGCTGGGGTTGCCGCGGCGGTAGCCGCCGTCAGCCGTGATGACCAGCTTGGCGTCGGCGTCGGTGATGCGGCCCGCCAGCGCCTCGACCGAGAAGCCGCCAAAGACGACGTTATGCGTGGCGCCGATGCGGGCGCAGGCGAGCATCGCGACGGCGAGCTCCGGGATCATCGGCATATAGATCGCCACCCGGTCGCCGGCCCGCACGCCTAAGTCGGTCAGCGTGTTGGCGGCCTGGCACACCAGCGTGTGCAGGTCGGCATAGGTCAGGCACCGGGTGTCGCCGGGCTCGCCCTCCCAGTAGATCGCGGCCTTGCTGCCCCGGCCGGCCTCGACGTGGCGGTCCAGGCAGTTGTACGCCACGTTGAGCTGCCCGCCCACGAACCATTTGGCGAAGGGCGGGTTGGACCAGTCCAGTACCTGGTCCCATTCCTTCGCCCAGCTCAGCCGGCGCGCCTGGGCGTCCCAGAAGCCGATCCGGTCGGCTTCCGCCGCCTGGTACACGTCCTCCTTGACGTTGGCCTGCGCGGTGAGCTCCGCCGGCGGCGGGAATTGACGGGTCTCGTTGAGCAGGTTTTCCAGCGTCTCGCTCATGACTGGCGGCTCCCTTTGGTGATCCGAGTCTCGCTAGCAGGCTAATAGCCCGGGCCGGAGCGGGCGAGCGCTGGTCCTACCCTGCGGTGAGCGCGGGGGCGTACGCGCCGGCCGGCATACCCGCCCGTGACACGATGAGGCGGTGAGCCTGGCACCGCTGCTCGACCTCGCCGGCGTTCGCGCGGGGCTTGCGGCCGCGCGCGAGGCGGTCGACGCCGCGCTGCGCCACCGCGCGTTGCGGCGGTCGGGCGGGGCGGTCGCGGCCGAGGTCAGCCTGCGCTCCGCCGTGGCCAGCGCCGCGCTGGAGGGGCACGAGTACGATCTTGAGCAGGTCCGCTCCGGCGTGCTCACCGATCCCGTGGTCCAGGGCGCGTTACGGGCCAGCGCCGCGCTCGACGGGTTGGCCCGACCGTGGTCGACGGCGCCCCGCCAGGTGCTCGCCCGGCTGCACGTGCTCGCCGCGCGGGACATCGTCGACGAGGAGTCGCTCGGCCGGCCGGTGACCGGTCCAGCGGTGGCGTCGCGGCTGGACACCCTGGCGCACGTGGTGACCGCCGGTCCGCGGGTGCCGGCCCTGTTGCGCGCCGCCGTGGTGCACGGTGAGCTGCTGGCGCTGCAGCCGTTTGCCGGTCCCAACGGGGTGGTGGCCCGTGCCGCGGCCCGGCTGACCCTGATGTCCGCCGGGCTCGATCCCCGCGGGCTGCTCGCCGTCGACGTCGGGCACCTGGCCCGGAAACCGGAGTACGTCGGGTCGGCCGGCGCCTTCGCCACCGGTACCCCCGACGGCCTGCGCTCGTGGTTCACCCACTATGCGGCCGCGGTACGAGTTGCCGCCGCCGAGCTGGCTGCCATCGCCGACTCGGTCGCCTAGCTGCGCACCGGCGGGCGGCGTCTGGACTGAGGAGCGCGCGACGAGGGAACGACTGGTTCCGGGTCGCTCGCGGAGGCGAGCGCCAGCCAACACAGCGACGACCTACCCCCAGACACACGTGGACGGCGCCCCACGCGGAGGCGCCGTCACCACACGTCCGACCTGGTTACCAAGCGTGCACCTTCGTCGTTGTCAGCGGTCCTTGCGGTGCCGCCGCAACGTGCCTCCCGCGGCTGGTCGCGCGTGGGTGCCTGATGGCCGTGTCACGAGCCAAAATGGCTCGCACTCACTTTTCTACGCCGGTTCGGCCCGCCACGCCAGAGGTCTGCCAGATTCTGTGAGGACCGGTCAAACCGGGGGCGCCGTGACAGTGGGTAAGTTCGATCTTCGTTACGCTGCAGCTGCAGCCGCACGTGCACGGCGGTACCGGCCGTACCACAGCAGGCCGATGGCGACGCCGATGCCGACCCCGATCGCCGCCGCGACGGGCACCCCCGGACGCTGCCGGAGCCGACGGCTCAGCGGGATCGGATGCCGGAACTCGAGCATCGGCCAACCCTGTTCGGCGGCCAGCCGGCGCAGCCCGCGGTCGGCGTTGACGGCCGTCGGATGTCCGACCGACTCCAGCAACGGAGCGTCACTGATCGAGTCCGAGTACGCGTACGACTCGGCCAGGTCGTATGCCCGTTCCTGCGCCAATTGACGAATCGCGCTGACCTTGTTGCCACCGGCCGCGTAAAAGGCAATGGCGCCGGTGTACCGGCCGTCTTCGACCACCATCCGGGTGGCGATCACGTCTTTGATGCCGAGCAGCTCGCCGATCGGCCGCACGATCTCCTCGCCGGACGAGGACACGAGCACCACATCGCGCCCAGCCGCCTGGTGCTCTTCGATGAGGGCGGCTGCTTCGGCGTACACGTAAGGGTTGATCAGCTCGAGCAGTGTCTCGGTGACGATCTGACGGACCTGCTCCACCCGCCAGCCCTTGCACAGCTCAGCAAGGTAGTCCCGGATCCGGGCCATCTGCTGGTCGTCGGCGCCGCCGAGGCGGAACACCAGCTGCGCGTACGCGGCCTTGACCACGTCACCGCGGCTGATAAGCCCATCACGATAGAACGGCCGGCCGAACGCCAGTGCGCTGGACTTGGCGATGACCGTCTTGTCAAGATCGAAGAACGCGGCGCTGCGACCCACGGCGGGCAAGTGTAACCGCCTCGATCGCTGACGACCGTCAGGCCGACGACCCGGGACGGCCTGCGCGATGATCGATCACCGCGTGTCGCATGACACTACTCGACGTGTGGCGGTTGGCTCAGGCATGCTTATCTTTGCGACGCGGTTTCATGTCTCAACCGACATGCCTGCGATGCCCGGCATCTCCTTGGCTCTCAGCGGTTGCACCCCCCGTGACCGCTGAGTGGGTTCGGCTCGATCCCCCCGGAGCCGGACCCCCGACGACCCCCGTCACCCCCCGGCGGGGGTCGTCCCCTCTCCGGTCGACCCCGCTCGGACTGGATCTTTACACCACGCGCCCTCGGCGAAGCGCCTGGCGGGCCGCTGTCGCGAACCGTTCAAGCTCGTTCTGATGCGCTAAAGCGCGCTCCTCGAACGCGTCGGTGCCGATGGCGCGATGCATCTCGCGACCGGCCTCGCGGAGGGTCTCGACGCTGCTTACGAGAGTCGGGTCCGCAGCGAGGAGGAACACGTGCGCCTCGGCGTTCCTTCGTTGCTCGGCAGACCAGCCTCTCGCCTTCGACTCGCCGCTGCCGTAGACGGCATCGTAGGCGAGGCCGCGAAACGCGGACTCGAGCGCGTAGATCGCGGCGCAATGCTTCAAGAGCTCGCCGAGCCAACGCTCCCGGGTCTGGCTTCGGCGTACCCAGAGCTGAGCAAGAGCCGCGATCATGGCGCCAACAAGGACACCGAGCAAGGCAGTCATGGCTCAAAGTCTGGCCGGCCGATGGCTTCCGATAGCACATCGACATCACTTCAAGGCGACTGTCCACAACCACCCTCGCTGTCCACAGGCGCGAAGTTCGTTCTTGGCGGCCGCGACAGGCGGGCCAGACCCTGGTGGGCGTCCCGTTGGCACCACCACTCGGAGGCCGCCATGGCGTCGCGAACCGCACCCGCGCCGCACACGCTCCCCGCAGGTCCGCATCCGTTGCTCATCACCCGTGACCCAGGCCTGCTCGAAGAGCTGCTGCGCCTAGCCGACGCGGCCGGCGTCGAGGTCGAGGTCGCGCAAGACGCACACGCCGCACGGCCACGCTTCGCGGCAGCGCCGGTGGTACTGGTCGATGCGGCGTGCGCCAACGGCTTCCTGCGGGCGCGCCTGCCGCGGCGGCCCGGCGTCGTGCTGGTCTGCGCCGACCCTGCGGCCGAACCGCCATGGGAGCTCGCCGAAGCGCTCGGCGCCGAGCACGTCGCCGTGCTGCCCGCCGCCGAGCCGTGGCTGGTCGACCGTCTTGTCCGAGCCGTGGGAACGCGCTACGGCCCCGCTCGGGTCGTGGCGGTGCTTGGCGGTCGGGGCGGCGCCGGGGCGAGCGTGTTCGCCGCCGGGCTCGCGGTCACCGCGGCGCGCAGCGGGTTGCGAGCGATGCTGGTCGACGCCGACCCGCTGGGGGGCGGCGTCGACCTGGTCCTTGGCTGGGAGGCGCTGGACGGGCTGCGGTGGCCGGCACTGGCCGCCGACGAACCGGCGTCCCTTGTGGACAGCCTGCCGACCAGCGGCGAGCTGGCGGTGCTGTCGTGGGACCGGGGCGACGTGTTCGGCGTACCGGTGGACGCGATGGCGGCCGCACTGGATGCCGGTCGGGCCGGCCGCGAGCTGGTCGTCGTCGATCTGCCCCGGCGACTTGACGACACGGCGGCGCTCGCCCTGGCCGCCGCCGACATCGCCCTGCTGTTGGTACCGGCCGAGCTGCGCGCCTGTGCGGCAGCGGCCCGGGTGGCCGCGGCGGCGGCGCCGCACACCCCTTCGTTGCGGGTGGTCGTGCGCGGACCGGCGCCCGGCCGGCTCCGACCACGGGAGATTGCCCGGGCGCTTGGTCTGCCGCTGGCCGGGTCCTTGCGCGCCGAACCGGACCTCGCCCGTGCGCTGGAGCGTGGCGAACCACCCGCGGGTACGGGCAAAGGACCGCTGGCGAGCCTATGCCAGCGGCTGATCAGCGAGCTCGAGCTGACCGGCGGGCCGGTGACGGCGTGAACCGTCTCGCCTCGGCGCCGGCCGCCCCGCCATCCCTCGCGTCGCAGCTCGCCGTGCCGCTGGTTGCGCCGTCGCTCGCCGGGCACCGGGCGCTCGCGCGGTTCGACGCGCACAGTGCCGGACCGCTTGCTTCGCTGCTCACCGAGCCAGGGGTCACCGACGTGCTGGTCAACGGTGTGGAGGTCTGGGTGGACCGGGGTGGTGGCCTGCAACGAGCCGCGGTCCAGGTGGGCACCGCGGATGACGTGCGCCGGCTGGCGCAACGCCTCGCTGCGGCATGCGGCCGGCGGCTGGACGACGGCTGTCCATTCGTCGATGCCCGGCTGCCCGACGGCACCCGGCTGCACGCGGTCCTGCCACCGGTGGCGCGGGAAGGACCGTACCTGTCCTTGCGGACGCTGCGACGCCGGCCGTACACGCTGGCCGAGCTCGTCGCGGCAGGCAGCATCGACGCGCCCGGAGCCGAGCTGCTCGCCGCGATCGTGGCCGCCCGGCTGGCATACCTGGTGACCGGCGGCGCCGGCGCCGGTAAGACCACGCTGCTGTCGGCACTGCTCTCGCTGGTCCCCGCACAGGAGCGCATCGTGTTGGTTGAAGACGCCGCCGAGCTGCGGCCGTCGCACCCGCACGTGGTCGCACTCGAGGCGCGGCTGTCCAACGTGGAGGGTGCCGGCTCGGTGGCCATGCGGGATCTCGTGCGGCAGGCGCTGCGGATGCGTCCGGACCGGCTGATCGTCGGCGAATGCCGGGGCGCCGAGGTGGTCGACCTGCTCGGGGCGCTGAACACCGGCCACGAGGGCGGTGCCGGCACGTTGCACGCCAATGGTTCAGCCGACGTGCCGGCCCGCCTGGAAGCGCTCGGCCTGCTCGGCGCCGTGCCGCGCGACGCGCTACATGCCCAGATCGTGGCGGCGCTGCACGTGGTCGTACACCTGCGCAGGACGGCCGAGCGCCGGGTCGTCGACGAGGTGTGCTTGCTGCTACCAGGCGGTCCGCGGCGTCTGGTCGCGGCGGTGCCGGCCTGGCGCCGCGGCGCGGGTACGGGTCCGGCCGCGCTCGCGCTCGTCAGGCTCCTGGCCGACCGTGGCGTGACGCCACCACAGATCCTGCGCGGCGAGCCGGGTCCGGGTGGTCGGCGATGAGCCGGCGGGTACGGCGCCGGTTGCGCCTGCTGCACCCCGCCGGCGTCGGGACGGGGCGCGGTGACGCAGCTCTGGCGCGTTGGCGCGGCCGGACCGGTGTGGCGGGCGTGGCGGCCCTGGCCTGCCTGGCGACCGGGGCGGTCGGCGGGCCGGTGGCGGCGGCCGTGGCTGGGGTGTACACGGCGCTGATCTGTGCCGCATGGCTCAGCCGCCGGCAGGCGAGCCGGATCGGTCGAGACCGGCTCGCCCTGGTCGACGCGATCGCCATGCTCGGCGCCGATCTACGGGCGGGTCTGGCGCCGGCAGCCGCGCTGGCCGAGGCGCAACCGACGCTGCACGCGGAGTCCGGTGTGGACGGTCAGCGCGAGCGATCGCTGCGCCGGTTCGAGGCGGCCTGGCGGCTCAGTGATCAGCTTGGCGCGCCATTGGCCGACCTGCTCGATCGGGTCGAGTACGACCTGCGCGCGGCCGAGCGGGTGCGTTCGGCGGTGGCGGCGCAGACCGCCGGTGCGTGGACGACGACCTGGGTGCTCGCCGCCCTGCCAGCGGCGGGAGCCGGGCTCGGCTACGCCATGGGCGTCGACCCGATCCGGTCGCTGCTGCATACGCCGCTCGGGGCGGGGTGCACCGCCGCAGCGCTGATCCTGCAGTGCGCCGGCCTGGCCTGGGTGTCATGGCTGGTGCGCAGCGCCACTGCCGAGACGTTGACATGACGCGGCCACGGCGACGCCTAGCCACCGGTCTGAGATCGGCCGTGGCGGGCCTGGCGGCGGGCGCGGTAGGCCCGGCTGGCCGGGCGGCGAGCTCGGCGGGCGTGGCTGGCATGGCGGCGGGCGTGGCTGGCGTAGCGGTGGGCGTCGTTGTGGGCCTGATCATCGGTGGCTGGCCGGGTGCGGTCGTCGGGTTGGCCGTCACGCCGGTCGCCTGGTTGGTCGTGCGCCGCGTTGAACCGCCGGCCCGTCGCCGTGAGCGGCTCGCAGCCGCCGCGGACCTGCCGATCGCCGCCGACCTCCTCGCCGCGGCGCTCCGAGCGGGTGCGCCGATGGGTCATGCAGCTCAGGCGGTGGGTGATGCGCTGGGAGGCCCGCTCGGTGCCCGCCTTGGGCTGGTCGCACGTTCGCTCTCGGACGGGGCTGCACCGGCCGAGGCTTGGGCGCACCTGGCCGACGTCACCGGCGCGGCCCGGCTTGTCCGGGCGGCGGTTCGCAGTGCCGAGAGCGGTGCCGCCCTTGGCGGTGCCCTCGGTCGGCTCGCCGAGGACCTGCGCGCGGCGCGCGCAGCCGCGGCCGAGGCTGCCGCGCGGCGGGTCGGTGTGCTCGCGGTGCTGCCTCTGGGCCTGTGTTTCCTGCCGGCCTTCGTGCTCACCGGTGTCGTGCCGGTTGTCGTCGCCGTGCTCGGCGACGCCTTTCACTGACGAACAAGAGGGGGATCCATGCGGAAGCTTCGAGAGCGGTTGCGCGGCGACGCGGGGATGAATACCGCGGAGTACGCGGTCGGCACGCTGGCGGCGGTCGCGTTCGCCGGCCTGCTGTTCAAGGTCGTGACCTCGGATGCGGTACAGCGAGCGCTGTCCGGGTTGATCCAACGGGCGCTGCAATGAACGGCCGGCGTGACCGCGGCTCGGTGACAGCCGAGCTGGCGGCGGCGTTGCCCGTCGTGGTGTTCCTCCTGCTCGCCGGGATCACCGGCGTCTCGGCGGTGGTGACCCAGCTGCGTTGCGTCGATGCGGCCCGGGAGGCCGCGCGAAGCGCGGCGCGCGGCGGGCCGGGGGTACCTGCCGGGGAGCGGGCGGCCCCACCCGGGGCGCGTGTGGAGGTCGCCGCCGACGGCGACATGGTTCATGCGACGGTACGGGCAACCGTCCGCCCGCTCGGCCCGTACCTGCCCGGCTTCACCGTTGAGGGGTCGGCCGTCGCGGCTGTTGAGCCTTTCTCGGCGGATCCGTGAACCGCGATCGCGGATCCGCGTCACTGTGGCTGCTCGGCGTCGGGCTCGCGGTCGTGCTGCTCGGCGCGGTGGCGGCGACAGTGGCATCTGCGGTGGTGGCGAGGCACCGTGCTCAGGCGGCGGCAGACCTGGGCGCGCTGGCCGGGGCGGCTCGCGCGGCACAGGGCGAGGCCGCGGCGTGTGCACGGGCGGCCGAGCTGGTCCGGGCGAACCGGGCCCGTCTGGTGGGGTGCCGCCTCGACGGGCTCGACCTCGTCGTCACCGCAGAGGTTGGGCCGGCCCGCGCCTCGGCGCGGGCCGGCCCGGTCCGGTCGCTGAGCCGGTCGCTGAGCCGGCCGCCGATTCGGGGCGCGGAGCCGAGGGGCGCTGAGCCGGCCGTGACCGGGGCACCGCCCGCCGGACCCGCCGCGCGCCGCCCGCCACGCGCTGTGCCGCACCGGCATGCGCGGTCGGACACCACGTTCGGCTGGGCGCCCCAGCGAACCGGCGGCGGCGACCGCACCGAACAGGGGAGGCACGCGTCGCCCTGCTGGCTCGTCAGTGGTTAGATTCCCGCAGGGGCCGGCACAACGTCCAGCCGATCGAGGAGGTCCGTATGGAGCTGTCGCTGTCGACGCGGTCCGTCGCCGACCATACGGTGCTCGAGGTCGGTGGCGAGGTCGATGTGTACACCGCGCCGCGGCTGCGGGAGCGGCTCGTCGAGCTCGTCGAGGGTGGCGCGCGCAGCGTCATCGTCGACCTCAGCCGGGTCGAGTTCCTCGACTCGACCGGGCTCGGCGTGCTCGTGGGCGCCTTGAAGCGGCTGCGGGCCGCCGGGGGGAGCCTGCGCCTGGTCTGCGGCCAGGAACGGCTGCTGAAGATCTTCCGGATCACCGCGCTGGACCGCGTGTTCTCGCTCTTCGACACCGTCGAGGCGGCCGTGGCCGCCATGGGTGCCGATGCTGACAAACCGGCGTAACGGGAGCCCGATGCCGACTGTCCGGCTGTCGTTCTCTCCCGCGCCCGCACACGTGCGTACGGCACGGCTGGTCGCGGTCGCGGTGGCGCGGCGTGCCGGCGTCGCGGAAGAGCTGCTGGAGGAGATCCGGATCGCGATCGGCGAGGCGTGCTCGCGGGCGGTGGCGCTGCACCGTACCCAGGGGCTGCCCGACCTGGTCGATGTCGCGATGGACGACGGGGAGCGGTTCACCGTACGGGTGGTGGACCGCGCGCCGAACGGGCTCGGGCTCACTCCGCCCCCGACCAACCCAACGTTGTACCTGTCGGAGCCGCCACCAGCATTTGGCGGCTCCGACTCGTTGAGCGAGGAGGACGTGGTCGCGCGGATGGGTCTGGCGCTGCTCGCCGGTCTCGTCGACAACCTTGAGGTGGCCAGCGTCAAAGACGGCGTCGGTACCGAGGTGGCCATGTCATGGCCGCTGCCCGGGCGGGGGGCGAGGCACCACTCGTGAGAGCGTTTTCACTACGAACCGGCACTGTCGGTGTAACCAGGGCGATCGCGGGCCGCTAGAGTACCCGGATCGCGTGAGACATCCCGGCCAGCTGCGGTTACGGGCGGTTGGCTGCTGGGAATCTCTTCGCGAAGCGAGCTCGCCGCCGGCATCGACGCCGAGTGGCGGTTATGTGTTGGTACAGGAGGACACCGCATGTCCCGGACCCAACTCGCCACCGGTGAGCTGTCCCTTACCGGAAGCAACCTGTCGTACGTCATTGTTGCCGCGGTCATCGCGCTCGTGGCGCTCGGCTTCGCAGCCGCTCTGGTCAGGGCCGTGTTGTCCGCTGGTACGGGTACGCCCAAGATGCAGCAGATCGCCGCAGCGGTGCAGGAGGGCGCGATCGCGTACCTGTTCCGCCAGTTCAGGACGCTCAGCGTGTTCGTGGTGATCGCAGTTGTCCTGCTGTTCCTGCTGCCGGTCAACGAGGGCGGCTCCGGGGTCAAGATCGGCCGTTCGGTGTTCTTCGTCGTGGGGGCGCTGTTCTCGGCGTTCATCGGCGGTGCCGGCATGTCGTTGGCCACCCGGGCGAACCTGCGGATGGCGGCCGCGGCCCGGGAAGGCGCCGGCGGGCGCGAGAACGCCATGCGGATCGCCTTCCGCACCGGCGGGGTGGTCGGCTTCCTCACGGTCGGGCTGGGCCTGCTCGGCGCCGCGCTGGTGGTGGTGATCTACCAGGGTGACGCGCCGACCGTACTGGAGGGCTTCGGCTTCGGCGCCGCGCTGCTGGCCATGTTCATGCGGGTGGGTGGCGGCATCTTCACCAAGGCGGCCGACGTCGGCGCTGACCTGGTCGGCAAGGTCGAGAAGAACATCCCCGAGGACGACCCGCGCAACGCCGCGGTGATCGCCGACAACGTGGGCGACAACGTGGGCGACTGCGCCGGCATGGCCGCCGACCTCTTCGAGTCGTACGCGGTGACGCTGGTCGCGGCGCTGATCCTGGGCAAGACGGCGTTCGGCGAGCAGGGCCTGGTGTTCCCGTTGATCGTCCCGACGATCGGTGTTCTGACGGCGATTATCGGCGTGTTCATCACCCGGCTCCGCCCCTCCGACCGCTCCGGCCTGACCGCGATCAACCGCGCCTTCTACATCTCCGCCGCCGTGTCGGCCGCACTGGTCGCCGTCGCAGCCTTTGTCTACCTGCCCGGAAGCTGGTCGAAGCTGCTCGGCGCCGACTGGAGGACCAACCTGGGCGTCACCGGCGACCTACCGGCGAGCCCGCCGGTCACCGCGATCATCGCGGTGGTCATCGGCATCCTGCTCGCCGCGGTGATCCAGGCCTTGACCGGGTACTTCACCGAGACCGGCCGGCGGCCGGTGCAAGACATCGCCAAGACCTCATTGACCGGCGCGGCCACCGTGGTGCTTGCCGGGGTGAGCGTCGGCTTCGAGTCCGCGGTGTACTCGGCCATCGTGATCGCCGCCGGCGTCTACGGCGCGTTCCTGCTCGGCGGCGGCTCGATCATCCTCTCGCTCTTCGCGGTCGCGCTGGCCGGCACCGGCCTGCTCACCACGGTCGGGGTCATCGTCGCAATGGACACCTTCGGCCCGATCAGCGACAACGCCCAGGGCATCGCCGAGATGTCCGGCGACATCGACGAGGCCGGCGCGCGTACGCTCACCGAGCTGGACGCCGTGGGCAACACCACGAAGGCGATCACCAAGGGCATCGCCATCGCCACCGCGGTGCTCGCGGCGACCGCGCTCTTCGGGTCCTACACGGACACCGTGCGGACAGCCCTGGGGCGCGCTCACAACATGGCGTCGACCGACCCGAAGATCCTCAGCGAGATCACCAACTTCCTGAACGTGTCCAACCCGCGGAACCTGGTCGGCCTGCTGCTCGGCGCGGCCGTGGTGTTCCTCTTCTCCGGGCTCGCCATCAACGCCGTGTCCCGAAGCGCCGGTGCGGTCGTGTTCGAGGTACGCCGCCAGTTCCGCGAGCTGCCCGGGATCATGGACGGCAGCCAGCGACCCGAGTACGGCAAGGTCGTCGACATCTGCACCCGGGACGCCCAGCGCGAGCTCATGACGCCGGGCCTGCTCGCCGTCTTGGCCCCGATCGCCGTGGGCTTCGGCCTGGGGGTCGGCGCCCTGGCCAGCTACCTCGCCGGGGCGATCGGTACCGGTGCCCTCATGGCGCTCTTCCTGGCCAACTCCGGCGGCGCCTGGGACAACGCCAAGAAGCTGGTCGAGGAGGGCAGGTACGGCGGTAAGGGCTCGCCCGCCCACGCGGCGACCGTCATCGGCGACACGGTTGGCGACCCGTTCAAAGACACCGCGGGCCCGGCGATCAACCCGCTGCTCAAGGTGATGAACCTGGTCTCGCTGCTGATCGCCCCGGCGGTCGTGCTGTACAGCATCGGCGAGAACAAGAACACGACGCTACGCATCATCATCGCGCTGGTCGCCGCGCTCGTGATCGTCGGTGCGGTCGCGTTCAGCAAGCGCAAGCCCATCGCGGTTGCCGACGAGGAGCCGGGCGAGGGCGACCGGGCGATCGCGGCGGGCGCTCCAGCGGAGGCGGGCGATCTCGGCGCGCGGGCAGACACCAAGGAGGCGGCCACCAAGGAGCACGCCGCCACCAGGGACGGTGAGCGCCCGGGAAAAGCGCCGGAAGGTAGGACGACGCTCAAGACCTGACCGCGAGCACCGTCCACGGCGGGCGCCCGAAAGTCCCGGGTTCCGGGGGCGGCGCCCGCCGTTTAACGTTTGTCGCCGTGAGCGCTGTATCTCCCGGGTCCGGTCGCCTGACCGCGGACTCCTCCGACCAGTCCGGTCCGCGGGCTTCGCCTCGCAGCCCGGAACAGCCGCCGCTTCCGGCTGAGGAGGCGATCCGGGCCAGCTACGACGCCGTCGCGGCCCGCTATGCCCAGGAGATCGGTGGCGAGCTGGCGGGCAAGCCGGTCGACCGGGCGCTCCTCGCCTGCCTCGCCGAGCTCGCCGGCGACGGCTTGATCGCTGACGTGGGCTGCGGGCCGGGTCACGTGACGGCGTACCTGGCGGACCTGGGCGCCGATGTCGTCGGGATCGACCTGTCGCCGGGCATGATCCAGGTGGCCCGCGAACGGCATCCGGAGCTGAGGTTCGAGGTGGGCTCGCTGCTGGCGCTGCCGGTCGAGGACGGGCGATGGGCGGCGGCTGTCTGTGCGTACTCGATCATCCACCTGGGTGAGGACGAGCGCCGCGCCGCGTTCGCGGAGCTGGCCCGCGCGATCGCCGCGGGCGGCTGGCTCATGGTGTCGTTCCACGTGAGCATGGCCGAACAGGCGCCGGGCTCGGTCGCCCATGTCCAGGAGTGGTGGGGCCTCGAGGTGGATCTCGACTTCCACTTCCTCGAGCCGGAGGACATGGTCGAGGAGATGATCGCCGCCGGCTTCACGGTGATGGCCTGGACCGAGCGCCAGCCGTGGCCGGACGTTGAGGTCGCCAGCCATCGTTGTTATCTGCTCGGGCGCCGGGAGGCGTGAAGCCTCTACGCTGACCGGCATGTCGCTGCACCGCCGGGTGGCCGCGCCGGTCATGGCGCTGAGCCTGATCGCGGCCGGCTGCGGTGGCGGGACCGGGCCGGCGCCCCGGACCTGGGCGGCGTCGGTGTGTTCGGCGCTGTCGCCGTGGCGCGCCAAGATCGACGAGCTGGCTGTCCGGGCGCAGCAGGAGATGTCCAGCTCCACGACTCCCGCGATGGCCAAGCAGCACCTGGTGGAGCTGCTCGCCGGCGCGCAGGCGGCGAGCGAGACGGCGCGGGCGAAGGTGGCGGCTGCCGGCGTTCCCGAGGTCGACGGCGGCGACCGCATCGCGGCCCGGTTCACCGACTCGCTGCGGGCGGCGCGCGATGCGTACGCACACGCGAAGGCCACCATCGAGGCGCTCGACACCGCCGACGCCACGGTGTTCAACCGCTCGGTCGCCGCGGCGTTTGCCAAGCTCAACCAGGAGTACGCCGGCAGCGCGCTGGACACGAGCAATGTCGGCTCGGTCGACCTGCAAAAGGCGTTTGCCGAGGTGCCAGAGTGCCGGTGACCAGACAATTGTCGCTGTTCGGCGTCGAGGCCCGGCCACCAACGCCGCTGGACCTGGAGGGCCTGCTGGCCGGTGCCGGGCAGGTGGTCCGGATGGGTGGCACCGCCCGGGTGTCCGTGCTCGTCGACGCCGCCTGGCGGGCTCGCGCCCTGCTGACCGAGTGCGCGCTGCGCGGGCTGGTGGCCTCGGTGGAGCCCGGCCTGGTCGAGGGCACCCTGGCGTTCCGGACGGCGTACTCGACGGCGCTGGCCCCCTTGGGTACCGCCTGGCTGCGCGGGGCGATCAAGCACCCGCCGCCCGGCTTCGCCATCGACGGGCGGCGGCTGCGGCTGTGGGCCACCGCCGGCGGCTCTCCGGACGGGGCGCTGGGGTTCGTGCTGCGGCTGGGCACCTCCGACGAGCCGGCCTGGGGACCGGTCGGAGCGGCGCTCGCCGCGGCGGGTCTGCCGGCGACGCTCCTGGGGCCGCGGGCGGGCGGCCCGGCGTACCGTATCGTGGGACGCCGCAGGCTCGCGCGCCTTGCCGAGCTGGTCGGAGATCCGCCGGTCCAGGCGCCGGCCGGCCAGTGGCCCGGCTGACAACGACCGGGTCGCGGCGGCGGGACGGTTGACCGGCGGTGTACGGTGGCGCCGATCGGCGTGCGTCTGTCCGATTCGGGCACCGACGCCACCGGCGCGGTCAACGGCGCGTTACCTTTGTCAACCGTTGGTAAGTACCATCCAGAGCACCTTCAGGCAGGAGAGCAGTGCCCAACCCCAGGACCACGCGCCTGGTCATCGTCGAGTCACCGACGAAGGCCAAGACCATCTCGGGCTACCTCGGCCCGGGGTACGTCGTGGAGGCCAGCTTCGGTCACGTCCGCGATCTGCCCCGCAACGCGGCTGACGTTCCCGCCAAGTACAAGAAGGAGCCGTGGGCCCGGCTGGGCGTCGACGTCGACAACAACTTCACCGCCCTCTATGTGGTCTCCTCCGAACGCAAGCAGCAGATCGCGAAGCTGAAGAAGCTCACCGGCGAGGTCGACGAGGTCCTGCTCGCCACGGACGAGGACCGCGAGGGCGAGGCGATCGCCTGGCACCTGGTCGAGACGCTCAAGCCGAAGGTGCCCGTCAAGCGGATGGTCTTCCACGAGATCACCAAGCCGGCGATCCAGGCGGCCGTGGCGCACCCCCGCGCCATTGACCGGGCGCTGGTCGACGCCCAGGAGGCGCGCCGCATCCTGGACCGGCTCTACGGGTACGAGGTGTCGCCGGTCCTGTGGAAGAAGGTCATGCCGAAGCTGTCGGCCGGCCGGGTCCAGTCGGTGGCGACCCGCATCGTCGTGGAGCGGGAACGGCAGCGGATGAAGTTCCGCTCGGCGGAGTACTGGGACATTTTGGCGGTTTTGTCCGCGCCTCCCGGCGATGGGCCGCGGTCCTTCAACGCGAACCTGATCGCCCTCGACGGGGACCGGGTGGCGACCGGGCGCGACTTCGAGCCCACCACCGGGCTGCCCCGCGGCGACGTGGTGCACCTCGACGAGAACGGCGCGCGCGGTCTGGCCGCCCGGTTGGACGGGCGCCCGTTCACGGTCACGCGAGTCGAGGAGAAGCCGTACCGCCGCAAGCCCTACCCGCCGTTCATCACCTCGACCCTGCAGCAGGAGGCGGCGCGCAAGCTGCGGTACTCCTCGGCACAGACCATGCGCACCGCCCAGCGGCTCTACGAGAACGGGTACATCACCTATATGCGGTCCGACTCGGTGCACCTGGCCGAGTCGGCGCTGGCGGCGGCGCGGGCCCAGATTCGCGACCTGTACGGCGATGCGGCCGTTCCGCCGCAGCCGCGCCGGTACACCGGCAAGGTGAAGAACGCGCAGGAGGCGCACGAGGCGATCCGCCCGGCCGGCGACACCTTCCGTACGCCCGGCGAGGTCGCGAAGGAGCTGTCGCCGGAGGAGTTCAAGCTCTACGAGCTGATCTGGCGCCGGACCATCGCCTCGCAGATGACCGATGCGGTCGGCTCGTCGGTGTCGGTCCGCATTCGTGCGGTCTCTGTGGCCGGCGAGGAGGCGGACTTCGGGGCCACCGGCAAGACCATCACCGACCCGGGGTTCCTGCGCGCCTATGTGGAGTCCACGGATGACGAGGACGCCGAGGCGGAAGACGCCGAGCGCCGGCTGCCCGCGTTGGAGCGCGGCCAGTCGTTGACCGCCGAGGAGCTGCGCGCGCTCGGGCACACCACCCAGCCGCCGGCCCGGTACACCGAGGCGTCCCTGGTCAAGGCGCTGGAGGAGCTCGGCATCGGGCGGCCGTCGACGTACTCGCCGATCATGCAGACGATCCAGGACCGGGGGTACGTCTTCAAGCGCGGCCAGGCGCTGGTCCCCTCGTTCCTCGCGTTCGCCGTGGTGGGCCTGCTGGAGCAGTACTTCCCCCGGCTGGTCGACTACACGTTCACCGCGTCCATGGAGGACGAGCTGGACGAGATCGCCGGCGGCGACGCCGCGTCGGTGGACTTCCTGCGGTCCTTCTACTTCGGCGGCGAGCTGGGCGATGAAGGCTCGGTCGCGCGTTCCGGCGGGCTCAAGCGGATGGTCACCGAGCAGCTCAGCGACATCGACGCGCGCGGGGTCAACTCGATTCCGCTGTTCCGCGACGACGCCGGCCGGGACGTGGTGGTACGGGTCGGCCGCTACGGGCCGTACCTGCAACGGACGACCCCCGGATCGGCGCCGACCCCGGCACCGACCCCGACGCCGGGACCGGATGCCGGGCCGGGCAACGGCGACGGCAACGGGGAGAACGGTGACGGCGACCGGGTCTCGCTACCGGAGGGCATCGCACCCGACGAGCTGACGCCGGGGAAGGTCGAGGAGCTGTTCCTGAGCGGCGGGGGCGAGCGCAAGCTGGGCGAGCATCCGGAGACGGGCGAACCCGTGGTGCTCAAGTCCGGGCGTTACGGCCCTTATGTCTCGTCCGGTGAACGGAACGCCTCGCTGTTGAGCACCCAGTCGCCGGACACGCTGACCTTGGAAGACGCGCTGCGGCTGCTGTCGTTGCCCAGGCTGGTGGGCATAGCGCCGGACGGCGTCGAGGTGCTGGCCGGCTCCGGCCGGTACGGCCCGTACGTCAAGCGAGGCGACGAGTTCCGCTCGTTGGAGTCGGCGGACCAGCTCTTCACCATCACCCTGGACGAGGCGCTGGCGTTGCTGGCCGCCCCGAAGACCCGGGGTCGGCGGGTGGCCGCCGCGCCACTGCGGGAGCTGGGCAGCGACCCGATCACGGACAAGCGGCTGGTCATCAAGGACGGCCGGTTCGGGCCGTACGTGACCGATGGCGAGACCAACGCCTCGCTGCGGCGCGGCCAGTCGGTCGATCTGCTGTCGATCGAGCAGGCGAGCGAGATGCTGGCCGAGAAGCGAGCCAAGGGTCCGGCGGCGCCGCGCAAGACAGCGGCCGCAAAGAAGGCCCCGGCTAAGAAGGCGACGCCGGCCAAGAAGACCGCCCCTAAGAAGAAGTCTTGATGATCGTGGTGGCAAGTTACCCCTCCAGCGGTAACTTGCCACCACGATCAACTCGCTGCCGCCCGTCAGCGCCGCCATCCCGCAGCCGTCAACGCCGCCCGGACTTGCGCCACGACCTCGCCTGGGCGCGCGCTGATGAGCCACGCCGGAAACCGCAGCACCCGCTCGCCCGCCACCCATAGCTCGTTCTGGCGCTTCATATCGGCCCACGCCGCACGTACCTCCAGGTGTTGCCCGCCGTCGATCTCCACGTGCACGCCGAACTCCTCGTACAGGAAGTCCAGGTAGCGACTGCGCCCAGCGGCGTCCCGGCGAGCCACCTGCCGCGCCGGCTCCGGGAACCCCGCCCGGCGGCTCAACGCCAGGAAGTCCAGCTCGGGTAGCGAGTGCGAGCCGCCGGCCGCCAGCGAGGCCGTCTGCGCGATCAAGCCCGCTCGCCGTCGTATGCCGGGCAGCCGGTCGAGTACCTGATGCAGCTCATCACCGGCCACGAGCCGCTGCTGGAAGGCGGCCGCCACGATCGCCCGGGCCTGCTCGTCACAGGAAGCCCATCGTGCGGCGTCCACAATGGACCGTGCCGGCATGGTGCAAGGCGGGCGGCCGACCCGGTGCACGTCGCACGGCGGCAGGTGCCGGGTCCGGTGAACGAGGACATCGGCCGGCGGTGAGTCGGCCCGGCGGCCTGCGGGCAGGACGATGTGTGTGACCGGGCTCGGATAGCCCCGGAACCCCATCAACGCCAGCGCCGAGAGCCCCCCGAGCAGCGCGGGGCGACCACGAGCGCTGGTGGCGAGTGCCGCGATCCACCACCGCTGCTGGCGGGTCAACGGGCCGGTGTGCGTCACATAGACGGCGCGGTGCGCGGCCCGCCAACGGCCGGACGCGAGCCGGTGTTGGATCGCCTTCGGCGTGAAGAAGCGCAGCGCTTGCCGGCGGCTGAGTACGCCTTCCTGAAGGAACAACAGGTCGTCGAGCACGGTCGCCGAGTCTGCCCGGCCAGCTAGACGACGCGCCGCCCCTGTGGATAACGACTACTCCCCGAACACCCGCTGTGTATAAGCGTTGGCGAAGACCCGGTCCGGGTCGAGCTTGTCCCGCACGGCGAGGAAGTCGCCGAACCGGGGGTACGCACCGGCCAGCGCCGCCGCGTCAAGGTGGTGCATCTTGCCCCAGTGCGGTCGCCCGCCCAGCGCCACCGCCACCTGCTCGAAGCGTTCGAAGTACGCCTGGTACGGCATCCCGACGTACTGATGGATCGCGATGTACGCCGAGTCGCGCCCGTACCCGTGGGAGAGCCAGATGTCGTCGGCTGCCGTGAACCGCACCTCGACCGGGAACACGATCGGGAACGGCAGACCGTCCACGACAGAGCGGAGCCCCGCGAAGGCCTCCCGCACGGCGGCCCGCGGCAGCCCGTACTCCATCTCCACGAAGCGGACCCGGCGCGGTGTGCAGAACACCGACGCCGACGGCCCGGTGTACGTTCGCGCCGACAGCGCCCGCGCCGACACCCGGTTCAGCGGACGTACCACCCGGGGCGCCACACGGGCCAAGCGGCACGCGACCCCGAACACGCGGTTGGAGAGGAGCTCGTCGTCGAGCCAGCCGCGGAACCGCGACAGCGGTGCGTCGGACACCGCCACCCGGTTGTTGCGTTTGGTCAGCGCCAGCGAGGTGTACGGGAACCAGTAGAGCTCGAAGTGATCATTGGAGTCAGCCAGCTCATCGAGCGAGGCAAGCACCGAAGACAACGGCATCGGCCGCTCGTCCGCCCGCAGCACGAAGGCCGGCACGCAGCGCAGCGTCACCTCGGTGACGACGCCCAGCGCGCCGACGTTGACCAGCGCCGCGGCGAAGACGTCCGACCGTTCGGTCGGAGAACAGCGGATCACCTCCCCGCTACCTGTCACCAGCTCCAGGGCGGCGACAAACGTCGACAGGCAGCCCAGCCGCGCCCCGGTGCCGTGGGTCCCCGTGGCCAGCGCTCCGGCGACCGTCTGCGCGTCGATGTCGCCGAGGTTCGGCAGGGCTAGCCCGTGCGCGTCGAGCGCCGCGTTGAGCTCGCGCAACGACAGGCCCGCCCCCACGGCCACCAGGCCGGCGGAACGGTCCACCGACATGACCGAGGCGAGCCGGTCCAGCGACACCCGCAAGCCGGTCGTCATCGCCGCGTCGGTGAAGGAGTGGCCGGCGCCGACCGCCTTGACCGACGTGCCCTGCGCGGCCGCATCACGGACAAGAGCGGCCACCTCGGCGGTGCTCGCCGGGTGGACGACGCGCGCTGTTGCGCGGTGGTTGCCCGCCCAGTTGGTCCAGTCGGCCCCGTCTGCTGGTTTCATGGGTATGTGAGTACTCTTCACGTCACGGCAAAGTCAACGGCGAACGACCAAGAACGTGACCAAGAACGTGACCAAGACCCGAAGGGAGCATGCACCAGTGGCGGCAACCAACAGTCTGGACCGTTCGCCGCTGCGGCGGTTGCCGGTGCAGGGCCGCAGCGTAGCGCGGGTGGCGCGGATGCTGGACGCGTGTGCCGAGCTCGTTGACGAGGTCGGGTACGACGGCCTGAGCACCACGCTGCTCGCCGAGCGCGCGGGTGTGGCGATCGGCTCGGTGTACCAGTTCTTCCCGGACAAGCGGGCGATCGTGCAGGCGCTGACCCTGCGCAACCTGGAGGCGTACCTCGACCGGTTGAAGGCGCGGCTGGCGGAGGCCCAGTTCGCCCACTGGTGGGACGCGGTCGACGCGGCCATCGACGAGTACATCGCCATGCACCGAACCGTGCCAGGGTTCCGGACGCTGCATTTCGGCGATGTGGTGGACATCCACCTGCTCGACGAGGAGCGCGACAACAACGCGGTGATCGTGGAGCAGCTGGGCAGGCTGCTGGTCGAGCAGTACGGCCTGGCACCCGGCGAGCGGCTGGAGCTCAGCCTCACCATCGCGGTCGAGGCAGCGGATGCCCTGATCAAGATGGCGTTCCGCCGGGACCCCGAGGGCGACCCGGTCGTGTTGGACGAGGCCAAGGCGCTCATCAAGGAGTACCTGCACCGGCATGTGGCGTGACTAACACGCCGGCGCCGGCCGGACCGAAGCATACTGACGATGACCGGTACCCCCTGCGAGGACTGGATCATCATGAGCACCTATGCGGTAGGAATTGTCGGCGCCGGCCGCGTGGGCGCCGTTCTCGGCGCCGCCCTGGCCCGAGCCGGGCATCGCATCGTCGCCGCCTCGGGCGTCTCCGCCGCCTCCAAGGACCGCATCGTCAAACTCCTGCCGGGCGTGCCCGCGCTGCCCGCCGACGAGGTCGCCGCAGCCGCCGAGCTGCTCATCATCGCCGTGCCGGATGACACGCTCGCGCCCCTGGTGGCCGGCCTGGCCGACACCCAGGCGCTGCGCCCCGGCCAGATCGTCGCGCACACCTCCGGCGCCCACGGCATCGGCGTGCTCGCCCCCGCCGTCAAGGCCGGCGCCTGGCCACTGGCGGTGCACCCCGTGATGACGTTCACCGGTACCGCCGCCGACCTCGACCGGCTGCCGGGGGTCTCGTTCGGGGTCACCGCCCCGCCGGCCCTCAAGGCGGTCGCCACCCGGCTCGTGGCCGACCTGGGCGGCGCGAGCTCGAAAGCCGGCCGCTTGGCCGCGGACTCCGCTCCGCTCCGTCCCCTGGCGGCCAATGTGGAGTGGATCGCCGAGGAGCGCCGGCCGCTCTACCACGCGGCGCTCGCCCACGGCGCCAACCACCTGGTGACCCTGGTCAACGAGGCGCTGGACCGGCTGCGCGACGCGGGCGTACGCCATCCGGAGCGGGTGCTCGGCCCGCTCCTGCACGCCGCCCTGGACAACACCCTCCGGCTCGGCGACGCCGCACTGACCGGCCCGGTCTCCCGCGGCGACGCCGGCACGGTGGCGGGCCACCTCAAGACGCTGGAGGCCGTCGCGCCCGAGTCGGTGGCCGCCTACCGGGCGCTCGCACGGCGTACCGCGGACCGGGCGATCGCGTCGGGCCGGCTGCGGGCGCGCGACGCCGAGCCGCTGCTCGACGTGCTCGCCGGCGACGGCCGCCAGGTGCGCGCATGAAGCTCCTGCAGACCCGGGCCGAGCTCAAGGCGGCCCGCGACGCGATGCCGGGCACGGTCGGCGTGGTGCTCACCATGGGCGCGCTCCATGAGGGGCACGCCAGCCTGCTGCGCATCGCCCGGGCGCGCGCCGACCGGCTGCTCATGACGATCTTCGTGAACCCGCTGCAGTTCGGGCCGAACGAGGACTTCGACCGCTATCCCCGTACGCTTAAAAAGGATCTTGAGATCGCCGCGGCCGAGGGCGTCGACGCGGTGTTCGCGCCCACGCGCGAGGAGGTCTACCCCGGCGGCGAGCCGTCCGTGCGGGTCAACCCCGGACCGCTCGGCGAGGTTCTGGAGGGGGCGAGCCGGCCGGGCTTCTTCCACGGCGTGCTCACCGTCGTGCTCAAGCTGCTCAACCTCACCCGGGCCGACCTCACCGTCTTCGGCGAGAAGGACTATCAGCAGGTCACGCTGGTGCGGGCCATGGTGCGAGACCTTGACTTGGGAGTACGGGTGATCAGCGCGCCCGTCGTCCGCGAGCCCGACGGGCTGGCGCTGTCCAGCCGCAACCGCTACCTGTCGCCGCCGCAGCGGTCGGCGGCGCTGGCCCTGTCCCGGGCACTGCGTGCCGGGGCGGCCGAGCCCAGTGCCGACGCGGCCGAGGCCACCGCCGAGGCGGTGCTGCGCGCCGCCCGGGGCGTGGTCGACGGTGAGCCCGAGGTCAAGCTCGACTACCTGGTCCTCACCGACCCCGACCTCGGCCCGGCACCGGCCCACGGTACGGCCCGCCTGCTCATCGCCGGGTGGGTCGGCTCAACTCGACTCATCGACAACACCCCCGTGGAGCTCTAGCTGATGTTGCGTACGATGCTGAAGTCGAAGATCCACCGGGCCACGGTGACCCAGGCGGACCTGCACTACGTCGGCTCTGTGACCGTGGACGAGGACCTGATGGACGCCGCCGACCTGCTGCCCGGCGAGCAGGTCGCGATCGTCGACGTGACCAACGGAGCGCGGCTGGAGACCTATGTGATCCCCGGCGAGCGGGGCAGCGGCGTCATCGGGATCAACGGCGCGGCGGCCCACCTGGTGCACGAGGGCGACCTGGTCATCCTCATCTCGTACGCGGCGATGGACTCCTCGACCGCACGTTCGTTCCGGCCACGGGTGGTCCACGTGGACCGTTGCAACCGGGTGCTTGAATTGGGCGACAATCCGGGCGTCGCGGCGTCCGGAGTCGTCCTGAACGGTGTAACGACCACGACGTGAGGTCGCGTATGCTGCCGGGACGGACGAAACGACCTGGGGGTATCAGGTGCGACTGACGGTAACCGGAGGCGCTGTCCTGGCTGCGGCGGCGTTATTGGTGGCCGGCTGCGCGAAGCCGGCGGGCACCGACGGCGACCTCACCAACAACTGGGCCGCGATGCCCGAGGCGAAGATCCCCATCCCGGTTGCCAAGGTCTGCTACCAGGTCGAGACCGACAACCCGACCACCGTCACCAAGTGGCCGGCATCGGTCGAGTGCACCAAGGGGCACACCGTCGAGACGATCCACGTCGGCACGTTCGCTGGCGAGGACGCCAGCCGCCCCAGCCCGCCGCCGGTCGGTGGCGCCGGCCGCCACAAGGCGTATGAGGAGTGCGCGGCACAGGCCAAGACGTTCCTCGGCGACGACTGGCGGACTGGGCGGCTCGACCTGTTCCTGGTAACCCCGATCGCCCAACACTGGGAGGGCGGCGCACGCTGGTTCCGGTGCGATCTCGTGGAGTACAAGGACCTCGACACCTACGACATCGTCAACCGTACGGCGAGCCTGCAGGGGGGCCTGTCCGGAGCCCGGGAGGCGGGGCTGGGCTGCTTCCAGGCCACCGAGAAGGGCGACAGCATCGAAACGATGGTGGCGGCCGACTGCAGCGCCAACCACAACTCCGAGTTCACCGGCATCTACGAGGCGCCCGACGGGCCCTACCAGCCTGACTCCGAGGCGCGCGGCCGGCGGGACCTGGAGGGCTGCAAGCCGGTCACCGCGGCGTACCTCGGTATCCCCAACGACTCGAACCTCCAGTACCGCGTCGGGCAGATCACGTTCCCCTTCGGCAAGGAAGACTGGGAGCTGGGCAACCGGGGCGTGCGCTGCTACCTGTGGATCACCAGCCGGGTGCTGACCAAGTCGGGCAAGGGCGCGGGTACGGCCGGGTTCCCGATCAACTACAGGTGAGCCGTCGCTGGGCCGGGCTCGCGGTGTTCGCGGTCGCCTTGGTGGTGGCCGCGGGTGTCGCGTTCTGGCTGACGCGACCGTCATCCGGCGCCGCCGATGTCGGCCGGAAGCCGGACCGGCTGCCGGCGCCGGGCTCCTGCTGGACCGTTGACTCCTCGGCGGCGCTCGGCGCGTTTCCGTGGCCTGGCGAGCCGGTCGACTGCGCGGTCGAGCACACCGCCGAGGTGTTCTACCACAACCAGGTCGACCCGGCGCTGGTCCGCGCGGCGGCCACCGCCAAGGGCGACGACGCCGCGGTGCGGCAGAACCTGATGTACGCGCAAGCGCGCCGCACCTGCACCGTGCTCGCCTCCACGTACCTCGGCGGGAGCTGGCACGCCACCCGTGTGCGGGTGATCGCCAACTGGGTCAAGCCACAGCAGTCCGGCTACTTCGGCTGTGCGCTGGTCGAGACGGCCGATCCGGCGGGCAACCGGTTCGTCCGGCGTACCGGCAGCCTCAAGGGCGCCGGCAGGTCGCTGGCGATCGACTGCGTGAACCGGGACGGCCCGGCGCTGGTGTACGTGCCGTGCGCCCAACCGCACGACGGCGAGTTCGTCGGCACGTACACCATCACGCCGCCGGACGCGCCGTTCGACCAGACGGCCGTTGGCAACACCGCCAGCCGTGGCTGTACGCAGACCGCGCTGAGCTTCCTCGCCCTTCCCGGCGACGCCAAGCGCGACGACCTGCGCGCCGGCTACGTCGGTCCGACCAGTGCGACCGAGTGGCTCGGTAGCGACCAGACCTTCGCCTGCTACGCGCTGGCCCTCGACGGCCGCCTGAAGGGCTCGTTGAAGAGCCTCGGGTCTGGGGCGCTGCCCCGCCCATAAGTCCACCGGCGGAGGATTGCGGGATGATGCGGCTGGCCGGCCCGGAGCCGGGATGGGCGGAGACGACCGACGTCGTGGTCGTGGGGTCGGGGATCGCCGGGCTCACCTGTGCCCTGCACCTACGCGAGGCGGGGCTGCACGTCACCGTGGTCACGAAGGTCAACATCGATGACGGGTCGACCCGATGGGCCCAGGGCGGCATCGCCGCCGTGCTTGATCCGTTCGACACCCCGCAGGCGCACGCCGCCGACACGCTGGTCGCCGGGGTCGGCCTCTGCGACCCGGTCGCCGTGGACGTGCTCGTCACCGAGGGACCGGCCCGGGTCCGCGAGCTGATCCGGTGGGGTGCCGAGTTCGACCGGTACCCGGACGGCTCGCTGATGCTGACGCGCGAAGGCGGGCACCACGCGAACCGGATCGCCCATGCCGGCGGCGACGCGACCGGAGCCGAGGTGCAGCGGGCGCTGCACGCGGCGGTACGCCGTGACCCGTGGATCCGCCTCGTCGAGCACGCGCTCGTCCTGGACCTGCTGTGTACCGCCGACGGGCGGGCGTGCGGGGTCACGCTGCACGTGCTCGGCGAGGGCAGCGAGGACGGCACCGGCGCCATCCTGGGCCGGGCCGTGGTCCTCGCCACCGGCGGGATGGGCCAGATCTACGCGGTGACGACGAACCCGGTGGTGTCCACAGGGGACGGTGTGGCGCTCGCGATGCGCGCCGGGGCGGTCGTGACCGACGTGGAGTTCGTGCAGTTCCATCCCACGGCGCTGGCCGTGCCGCGCAGCGGCGACCAGCAGATGCTCGTCTCCGAGGCGTTGCGTGGGGAAGGGGCGTACCTGCGCGACGGCGACGGCAAGCGGTTCATGGTCGGCCAGCACGAGCTCGCCGAGCTCGCCCCCCGGGACGTGGTCGCCAAGGCGATCCACCGGGTGATGCTCGCCGAGGGCGCCCAGAACGTCTGGCTGGACGCGCGCCATCTCGGGCGGGAGTTCCTGGAGCGGCGCTTCCCCACGATCGTGGCCGGCTGCCGTTCAGCCGGCGTCGACCCGGTGACCGAGCTGGTCCCGGTCGCCCCGGCGGCCCACTACGCCTCCGGCGGGGTACGCACGGACACGCACGGCCGGACGTCCATCGACGGGCTGTACGCCTGCGGCGAGGTCGCCTGTACCGGCGTGCACGGCGCGAACCGGCTGGCGTCGAACTCGTTGCTGGAAGGGCTGGTCTTCGCCCGGCGCATCGCCGCCGACATCGCGGCCGGCCTGCCGGCCCAGGCCGATCCGGCATCCGCGCGGCACGCTGCTCTACAGTGTACGGTGGATCCGGCGTGCCGGCCGGCGCTGCAGCAGGCGATGAGCCGGGGTGCCGGGGTGCTGCGGTTCGCGCCCTCGCTGGGCGAGGCCGCGGCTACGCTCGCGGGGCTGAGATTGCAGCGGGCCAGCGCGAACACGGCGAGCTGGGAAGCGACCAACCTGCTGACCGTGGCGAGCGCCTTGGTCGCGGTCGCCTCCGGCCGCGAGGAGACCCGGGGCTGCCACTGGCGCGACGACTTCCCCGACCCCCGAGACGAGTGGCGGGGGCACCTGCTCGTCAGGCTGTCCGAAGGAGGGGAGCCCGCGTGGACCTGGGAGCCGACGTAGCGGCGGCCGTCGAGCGCATCGTGCGATGGGCGCTCGACGAGGACCTCGGGCCGCAACGGCTCGACGTCACCAGCGTCGCCACCATCCCAGCCGACCAGACCGACGTCGGCGACCTCGTGGCGCGAGCCGACGGCGTGCTGGCCGGGCTCGCCGTGGCGCGGGCGGTGTTCGAGGCGGCTTCCGGGCGTACTGTCGCGTTTGAAGCCAAGGCCCGCGACGGCGAGCGGGTGGCCCGCGGGCAGGTCTTGGCGACGGTCGCCGGGCCGACCCGGGCGTTGCTGAGCGCGGAACGCACCGCGCTGAACCTGCTGTGCCGGATGTCGGGCGTGGCGACGCACACCCGCGCCTGGGCCGATGCGCTGGCCGGCACCAAGGCCACCGTGCTGGACACCCGCAAGACAACACCGGGCCTGCGGATCCTGGAGAAGTACGCGGTACGCGTCGGTGGCGGCGAGAACAAACGGATGGGCCTGTACGACGTGGCGATGGTCAAGGACAACCACAAGCTGGCGGCGGGCGGGATCACGGCCGCCTACCGGCGGGTGCGGCAGCGCTTCCCCGACGTGCCGGTGCAGGTGGAAGTGACCACAGTGGACGAGGCCGTCGAGGCGGTCGAGGTGGGCGCGGACTTCCTGCTGTGCGACAACATGAGCCCTTCCTTGTTGCGCCGCGTCGTGGCGGCAGTCGGCGGGCGGGCGTCCCTCGAAGCGACCGGCGGGCTGACCCTCGACCGGGCGCGGGAGTACGCCGAGACCGGTGTGGACTATCTGTCGGTCGGGGCGCTGACCCACTCGTCGCCTATCCTCGACATCGCGCTTGACCTGCGCCCCCGGGGGTGAACCTTTGCTGCTGTGCATCGACATCGGGAACACCAACACGGTGCTCGCCACGTTCGAGGGCGACAAGCTGGTGCACTCGTGGCGGACCAAGACCGACGCCCGGTCCACCGCTGACGAGATGGGCCTGATGTTCCGGGGCCTGCTGGCCGGTGACGCGGTACAGGTGACCGGGATCTCGGCCTGCTCGACGGTACCGGCGGCGTTGCGCTCGCTGCGCTCGATGCTGGATCGCTACTACACGGGTATCCCGATGGTGATCGTGGAACCGGGTGTGAAGACCGGGGTGCCGCTGGCCATCGACAACCCGAAGGAGGTCGGCTCCGACCGGGTGGTCAACACGCTGGCGGCGTACACGCTCTTCGGCGGGCCGGCCATCGTCGTGGACTTCGGCACCTCGACAAACTTCGATGTGGTGAGCGCCCGCGGCGAGTTCTTAGGCGGGGTGCTGGCGCCGGGCATCGAGATCTCGGTCGACGCGCTGGCCGCGCGCGCGGCCCAGCTGCGCAAGGTCGAGCTGGTGAAGCCGCCCCGCATCATCGGCAAGAACACCGTGGAGTGCCTGCAGTCCGGCGTGGTCTACGGCTTCGCCGGCCAGGTCGACGGCATCGTCCGGGGGATCATCTCCGAGCTCGGTCCGGTACGCGCGGTCGTGGCCACCGGAGGGCTGGCCCCGATCGTGATCGACGAGTGCGTCACCATCACCCACCACGAGCCATGGCTCACCCTCATCGGCCTACGCCTGGTCTTCGAGCGCAACAACTGAGGCTCGGTAGGTGTCTGTCACGTACCACAGCTCGAACGTGTCGCGGCCGGCGAGGTCGGGGTGGGTGGCCACGAGCTGCCGGATCGCCGCCTCGATCTCGCGCTGCCGTTGCGCCGTCGAGACAAGGTAGTACGACCGGGTACGCATGAGCTCGACCAGGCTGTCGACCGTGTGCGTGGTGGCGTGCCGGAACTCGCGCCGCTCCACCGCCGTGAACTGCGGGCCGAGGCTGTGCACCACGTGCGGGCCGCCGCACTTGCCGGTGTCATCCGCCACCAGCGACAGCTGACGTATCCAGTCCACGCTGTCGTCCCGTTCGTTCCACAGTGGACCGAACACGCCACCCGGGCGCAGCACCCGGGCGATCTCCGGATGTGCCTTGTCCTGGTCGAACCAGTGGTACGCCTGCCCGGCAACGACCGCGTCGACGGAAGCGTCCGGCAGCGGGATCGCCTCGGCCGTACCGTCGCGCGGGGCGAGCTCGGCCGGAATCAGCGCGCGCATGGCCGGATCCGGCTCGACCGGGATCACCTCGTGGCCCAGGGCGACCAGCTGCCGGGTCAGGATGCCGGTGCCGGCGCCGAGGTCGACCACCCGGCTCGGTTGGTCGCCGAGAATCCAGCGCAGCGCCTCAACGGGGTAGCTCGGCCGGATCCGGTCGTACCGCTCCGCCGCCGGCCCGAAGGACCGCCCACGGTGCTGCCAGCACGGCGTCCCCGGGTAGCGCTCCACGCCGAAATACGGTATCGGAGGTCAGATAACCTTGAGCATCGGTCGTCAGCGGATTTGGGAGATACATGTCAGCCACCGAGCCGGAACCAGCCGACATCGCGGACCTGCCCGAGCAGATGCGGGTGCGGCGGGACAAGCGCGCCCGGATGCTGGCGGCCGGCCGGCAGCCGTACCCCGTGGGTTTTCTCCGGACCGCCACGCTGGCCGAGATCCGGTCCCGCTTCGGCGACCTGCCCATTGACACGGCGAGCGGCGAGATCGTGGCGGTCACCGGTCGGGTCATCTTCATTCGGAACACCGGCAAGCTGTGCTTCGCGAAGCTGCGCGACGGCGACGGTACCGAGCTGCAGGCGATGCTGTCGGCCGACCGGGTCGGCGAAGAGGCGCTCGAAGGCTGGAAGCGGCTGGTGGATATCGGCGATCACGTCGGCGTCGTGGGTGAGGTGATCAGCAGCCGCCGCGGCGAGCTTTCGGTGCTGGCCGAACGCTGGGAAATGACGGCCAAGGCGCTTCGGCCGCTGCCCGTCGCGCACAAGCCGATGAGCGAAGAGGCTCGGGTACGCCAGCGCTATGTTGATCTGATCGTCCGCCCGCAGGCTCGCGAGACGGTACGCACCCGGGCGACGCTGGTCCGCAGCTTGCGCGATTCCCTGCACCGGCGCGGTTTCGTGGAAGTCGAGACGCCGATGCTGCAGTTGCTGCACGGCGGAGCCACCGCCAGGCCATTTGTGACGCATAGCAATGCTCTCGACACAGATTTGTACCTACGGATCGCTCCGGAGCTATTTCTGAAGCGCTGCGTCGTCGGCGGGATCGAGCGGGTATTCGAGATCAACCGCAACTTCCGCAATGAGGGCGTTGACTCGTCGCACTCGCCCGAGTTCGCGATGCTGGAGGCCTACCAGGCCTACGCCGACTACGAGACGATGGCCGACCTGACTCGCGAGTTGGTACAGGAGGCGGCGACCGCGGTGAGCGGTTCCACGGTGGTGCGCCACCACGACGGCAGCGAGCTCGACCTGGGCGGCACCTGGCGTACGGTCACCCTTTACGGTGCCCTTTCCGAGGCCCTCGGCGCCGAGGTCACGGTGGAGACCCCGATGGCACAGCTGGTCGAATACGCCGGAAAGCACGATCTGCCCGTCGAGGCGAACTGGAGCGCCGCCGAGCTGGCCGAGGAGTTGTTCGAGGCGCTCGTCGTCCCGACTCTGGTCGAGCCAACCTTCGTGCGGGACTATCCCGTACAGACCTCTCCGCTGACCCGCGACCACCGCAGCCAGCCCGGCCTCACTGAGAAGTGGGACCTTTACGTGCGTGGCATGGAGTTGGGCACGGCTTACTCCGAGCTGGTCGATCCGGTGATCCAGCGGGAACGGTTGGTGGCCCAGGCGCTACTCGCGGCCAAGGGTCATCCGGAAGCCATGCGGCTCGACGAAGACTATCTGCGGGCCATGGAGTACGGAATGCCACCGATGGGCGGGATGGGTATGGGTATCGACCGGCTGCTCATGACGCTCACCGGGCTCGGGATCCGGGAGACAATCCTGTTTCCCCTCGTCCGCCCCGAGTAACTTTTCCGGCCGTTCGAGTTGACGATGTACCACCGTGTTGCGTTATCGTTTTCCGCAACAACGGGTGGGCCGTTTTCCGAAAGGCACAGGGGTCATGGCCAAGCGTACGATTCACGTCCTCGTGGACGACCTCGACGGCGGCGACGCCGACGAGACGGTTAAGTTTGCCCTCGACGGCATTCAGTACGAGATCGATCTGTCGAAGAAGAACGCCGGGAAGATGCGCGACGCGCTCGCTCCCTTCGTCGCAGGCGGCACAAAGATCGGCAGGGGGGCGGTACTCGCCGGTGGACGCGCCGCCGCCGCGCGCGGTCGAGGCGGCGCGGCCGCTGACCGCGACCAGAACCGGGCGATCCGCGAATGGGCGCAGAGCAAAGGGATCCCGGTTTCCGACCGCGGCCGGATCAAGCAGGAGATCGTCGATCGCTACCACGCCGAGGCGGGTCGCTGATCTTCCGGCAGCGCGTGAAGCGGCCGGGCCGGGTGCCAACCCCAGGCCCGGCCGTGTCGTCGGCGAGAGGATCTCACGCCAAGGGGTAGGTCGAGCGTTTTCGGGTATCCCGCGTGCCTAGGACCTACAGCGGCCACCTACAGCATGGAGACTGCGACCCAACCGACGACGGCGCTGCCGGGCCGCCGGGATTTCGCTCTCCGCGTACTGCTCCCCAGCAGGGAACACCCGCTGGATGCCGCCCGTTGCGCCATACGTCTGATTTAGCCAGGCGATTCGCAGCCACGGCGCCCGCGACCGGCGGGTGGCCAAGATTGCCGCACGCCAGTGGACCGGGTGGAACCGTCGGCCCGCGGCGATAGAGTGATGGCACGGTCACGTCGACGCACTGGTCTCGGGGAGGGCCGGGGGTGCGGCAGATGGGCACGCACGTGAGGAGCAGGAATGTTCGAGCGGTTTACCGACCGGGCACGCCGGGTGGTCGTCCTGGCCCAGGAAGAGGCCCGGATGCTCAACCACAACTACATCGGCACTGAGCACATCCTGCTCGGCCTCATCCACGAGGGTGAGGGCGTGGCGGCCAAGGCCCTGGAGAGCCTCGGGATCTCCCTTGAGGGTGTGCGTCAGCAGGTCGAAGAGATCATCGGTCAGGGGCAGCAGGCGCCGAGTGGGCATATCCCGTTCACGCCACGGGCCAAGAAGGTCCTGGAGCTGTCACTGCGGGAAGCGTTGCAGCTCGGCCACAACTACATCGGCACCGAGCACATCCTGCTCGGCCTCATCCGCGAGGGTGAGGGGGTAGCCGCCCAGGTGCTGGTCAAGCTGGGTGCCGACCTCAACCGGGTGCGCCAGCAGGTCATCCAGCTGCTGTCGGGGTATCAGGGCAAGGAGCCGGCCGCCGCCGGCTCCGGCACGACGGGCGAAGCCGCCCCGTCGACCTCGCTCGTCCTCGACCAGTTCGGTCGCAACCTGACCCAGCTCGCGCGCGAGGGCAAGACCGACCCGGTCATCGGGCGGGAGAAGGAGATCGAGCGGGTGATGCAGGTGCTCTCCCGCCGTACCAAGAACAACCCGGTCCTCATCGGCGAGCCCGGCGTGGGCAAGACCGCCGTGGTCGAAGGGCTGGCGCAGCGCATCGTCAAGGGCGAGGTGCCCGAGACGCTCAAGGACAAGCAGCTCTACACGCTGGACCTGGGCGCCCTGGTGGCTGGCTCGCGCTACCGCGGTGACTTCGAGGAGCGGTTGAAGAAGGTCCTCAAGGAGATCCGCACGCGCGGCGACATCATCCTGTTCATCGACGAGATCCACACGCTTGTCGGGGCGGGTGCCGCCGAAGGCGCCATCGACGCGGCGTCGATCCTCAAGCCGATGCTGGCCCGGGGCGAGCTGCAGACGATCGGCGCGACGACCCTGGACGAGTACCGCAAGCACCTGGAGAAGGACGCGGCGCTGGAGCGGCGGTTCCAGCCGATCCAGGTCGGTGAGCCGTCGCTGGCGCACACGATCGAGATCCTCAAGGGGTTGCGCGACCGCTACGAGGCGCACCACCGGGTGTCGATCACCGATGCCGCGCTGGTGGCCGCCGCGACGCTGGCCGACCGGTACATCTCCGACCGGTTCCTGCCGGACAAGGCGATCGACCTGATCGACGAGGCCGGCGCCCGGATGCGGATCCGCCGGATGACCGCGCCGCCAGACCTGCGCGACTTCGACGAGCGCATCGCCCAGGTGCGCCGCGACAAGGAGTCGGCGATCGACGCGCAGGACTTCGAGCGCGCCGCCCAGCTGCGGGACAAGGAGAAGCAGCTGCTGGGGCAGAAGGCGCAGCGGGAGAAGGAGTGGAAGGCCGGCGACCTCGACGTCGTGAGCGAGGTCGACGACGAGCAGATCGCCGAGGTGCTGGCGAACTGGACCGGCATCCCGGTCTACAAGCTCACCGAGGAGGAGACCTCCCGGCTGCTGCGCATGGAGGACGAGCTGCACAAGCGGCTGGTCGGCCAGCACGACGCGGTCAAGGCGGTGTCCAAGGCGATCCGGCGCACCCGGGCCGGGCTCAAGGACCCGAAGCGGCCGTCCGGCTCGTTCATCTTCGCCGGCCCGTCCGGGGTGGGTAAGACCGAGCTGTCCAAGGCCCTGGCGGAGTTCCTGTTCGGCAGCGAGGACGCGCTCATCCAGCTGGACATGAGCGAGTTCCACGACCGGTACACCGTCTCCCGGCTGGTCGGTGCCCCTCCGGGGTACGTCGGCTACGACGAGGGTGACCACCAACCTCGGTACGCGCGACGTGGCCAAGGCGGTGTCGCTGGGCTTCCAGAAGTCCGAAGACACCGAGAGCAACTACGAGCGGATGAAGCAGCGCGTCAACGACGAGCTGAAGAACCACTTCCGGCCGGAGTTCCTCAACCGGATCGACGACACGATCGTCTTCCACCAGCTCACCGAGCCGGAGATCCTCGACATCGTCGAGCTGATGGTCGGCCGGATCGAGGCCCAGCTGCGCAACAAGGACATGGGTCTGGAGCTGACCGACGCGGGAAAGCTGTTCCTGGCGAAGAAGGGCTACGACCCGGTGATGGGCGCCCGGCCGCTGCGCCGGACGATCCAGCGCGAGATCGAAGACGCGCTGTCCGAGCGCATCCTGTTCAACGAGCTGCGCCCGGGCCAGATCGTGGTGATCGACTGCGAAGGCGACCCGGTCGACTTCGAGCACGCCCAGCTGGTGTTCCGGGGTGCCGACAAGCCGGCGCTGGTGCCCGATGCGGTGCCCGCCGACCTGGGCGGCCCCGCCGAGGCACAGAGCGGCGAAACCGCCGCCTAGGCACAAGAGCGCCCGAGGGGCGGCCGCGTCAGCGGCCGCCCCTCGGTGTGTGTGCGTCTCTCGTCGTCATGATCGCGAAGGATCCTCGGTGCCGGAACACCGAGGATCCTTCGCGATCATGGGAGCCGCGGGATGCGGCGAGCCCGGGAGCGCAAACCGGTCGGGTCCGACCGCGCAGATCAGCCCGTCGGCCAGTAGCCCGTCCAGTGCGCGCCTGCGCTGCTGCGGGTCCGACCAGACCAGATCGAGCCGGCTCGCCGGCACCGGCCCGGTCGCCTCCCGCAGCACAGCCATCAGCAGCCCTCTGACCTGCCTGTCCGTACCCGTGAACCGTTGCGTCCGGCGGCCGGCCCGCGGTGCGTCCGGGGGGCTCCCGCGCAGGCGCCAGGCGCACGACCGGCGCAGCGGGCAGGCCGTACAAACGGGGCTCCTGGCGGTGCAGATGAGAGCGCCCAGCTCCATGAACGCCACCGAGGCCTGCGCCGCCGCCTCCGGGTCGGCCGGCAACAGTGCCGCGACCGCCGCCAGGTCGCCGGCGGTCGTGGCCGGTCCGCCGCCGGGCGCTCCGGTCACGGCGCGCGCCACCAGCCGCCGTACGTTCGTGTCCACCACCGGATGGCGCTGGCGGTACGCGAACGCCGCCACCGCCCGTGCCGTGTACTCGCCGATGCCTGGCAGCACCCGCAGCGAGTCGAGATCCGCCGGCACCCTGCCGGCGTGCCGGTCGACCAGCACCCGCGCGCATTCGTGCAGGCGCAGCGCCCGGCGCGGGTACCCCAGCCGCCCCCAGGCCCGGATCGCCTCGGCCGCCGGGCGCGCCGCGAGGTCGGCCGGCGCGGGCCAGCGCGCCATCCAGTCCAGCCAGACCGGCAGGACCCGGCTGACCTGAGTCTGCTGCAGCATCACCTCGCTGACCAAAACTCCCCACGCCGACACCCCGGGCTTGCGCCACGGCAGGTCGCGGGCGTGCGCGGCGTACCACCGGCGGGCGAGCATGGCGAGCGACATCGTGGCGATCGTGTCATCCCTCGTTATTGGCGTGCCCGGCAGGGCAGGATGTGCCGGTGAGCGAGTTCGCCATCACGGTCATCGGGCACGACCGGCCGGGGATCATCGCCGACGTGTCGGAGATCCTCGCCCGTCTCGGCCTGAACCTGACCGACTCGACGATGACCCGGCTGCGCGGCCACTTCGCGATGACGCTGATCTGCGCAGGGGCATCGGCCGCCGCCGACGTCGAGGCCGCGCTCAGCCCGCTCACCGCCGACGGCGCGCTTGTGGCCACGGTACGCCGGGTGAGCCAAGAGCCCGAGACGGCCCCGTCCGGCGGGCACCACCTGCTGACCGTCCACGGCGCCGACCGGCTGGGCATCGTGGCGGCCGTCACCCGCACCGTCGCCGAGCGGGGCGGCAACATCACCGACCTGACCACGCGGCTGGCCGGTCCGCTGTACATCCTGGTGGCCGAGGTCGACCTGCCGGCCACCGCCGATGTCGCCGACCTGCGCGATCGACTCGCCGAGGTGGGTGCCGCGCTGGGGGTGGACGTCGGTCTGCGCCCGGCCGACGCTGACGTGCTGTGACCATGAGCGGCTTGCTGAGCGACCTCGGCGTCGTGGGCGTGGTACGCCGGGTGGTCCGGGCGCCCGCCACGGTGCTGAGCCATGCCGGCCAGACGGTGGATCCCACCGCCCCGGAGACCGTACAGCTCGCCGCCGACCTGCTCGCCACGATGGCCGTCTCACCCGGCTGCGTGGGCCTGGCCGCACCGCAGGTCGGCGTCTCGGCGCAGGTCTTCACCGTGGACGTCACCGGTCACCCCAAGGCGCGCAGCTGCCAGGGCGCGTTCGTGCTGTGCAACGCCCGGGTGGTCGAGGCCAGCCAGTGGCGCGTCGGCCGGGAGGGCTGCCTGTCGGTGCCGGACCTGACCGGTGACGTCAAGCGCGCGGGCCGGGTGGTCGTGGCCGGCCAGCTACCCGGCAGTGGCGAGGAGGTCGAGCTGGTCACCGACGCGTTCGAGGCGCGCGCCGTTCAGCATGAGGTGGACCATTGCGAGGGGTTGCTGTTCCTCGACCGGGTACGCGGCGCACACGCGATCTATCCCCGGAAGGTGTACCTCTAGGCGGCGTGCCGCCACGATCAAAGCCTCGCCCGCCGATAGCGTGGAAACATCATGAAGCTGACGGTTGGCCCGCTACCCCCGGCCGTCTACTGGCGGCGCCGGGCGGTCGTGCTCGCGGCGGCGCTGGTCGTCGTGTTCCTGCTGGCCTACTCGTGCAGCGGCGCCAGGCGTTCGAATGCTGCCAACACCGGGCGCGGCGCCGCGACAGGCGCGCCACCGAGCCCCACCGCGACCGAGTCGTCCTCGCCGCTGCTCATCCCGACGGTCGTCGGCACGCCGCCCGCGACCGACCCGGCAGCGACGCCGTCACCGACCCTGGTGCCATCGGCCGCCACCGGGCCGTGCACCGATGACGAGATGTCCGTCGTCCCGGTGCCGGAGTCGCCGACGGTGAAGCAGGGCGCGCCGCTCAAGATCACGCTAAAGATCAAGAACATCTCCAACCGCACGTGTACCCGCGATGTCGGCGCGAGCGCGCAGGAGCTGTTCATCCAGCAGGGCACCGCGAAGATGTGGTCCTCCGACGCCTGTGACGCGCTGACCGGAGGCGCGGTACGCACGTTCACGCCGAGCCTGGAGATCGAGGCGTACGTGGTCTGGAACGGCCGCGCCACCTCGCTGGGGTGCATCAACCGGCCATGGGCGCCCATCGGGGCGTATCAGGTCTTCGGGCGGCTCGCTACGAAGCTCAGCGCCCCAGTCCCGCTCGAGATAAGCGCCTAACTGCGCGCCGGCTCTGCTGGCTGGCGCTCGCCTCCGCTCGCGCGGCGCGCCGGCTCCTCAGGCGCGGTCTTCCCTCGTCGCTGCGCTCCTCAGTCCAGACCACGCCCGCCGGCGCGCGTCATCCGGCTAAACATAGCGCTCCAGGATCGACGCCTCGGCCAGGCGGGACAGTCCCTCCCGTACTCCCCGGCCTCGGGACTCGCCCACGCCGTCAACGGCCTGCAGGTCCTCCACGGTCGCCCCGAGCAGCCGCTGCAGGCTGCCGAAGTGGTCGACCAGGCGGTCGACGACCGTGGCGGGCAACCGCGGCACCTTCGCCAGGAGGCGGTACCCACGCGGTGACACCGCGGCCTCCAGCGCGTCGCTCGCGCCCGGGTAGCCCAGCGCCTTGGCGACGACGACCAGGTCGATCAGGTCGGTCGCGGAGAGCGCGTCCAGCTCGTCGAGCGCGTCCTCCCCGCGGCGCGAGCGCCGGCCGGCCGGCAGGTAGTCGCGGATCACGAGGGTACGGTCGGCTTCCACGCCGGCCATCAGCTCCTCGAGCTGCAACGCCAGCAGCCGGCCGTCGGTGCCCAGCTCCACGACGTACCCGGCGATCTCGTCGGCGATGCGGCGCACCATCTCCAGGCGCTGCACCACCGAGACCGCGTCCCGGACGGTCACCAGGTCTTCGATCTCCAGCGCCGACAGCGTCCCGCTGACCTCGTCGAGGCGCAGCTTGTACCGCTCAAGCGTGGCCAGCGCCTGGTTCGCCTTTGACAGGATCGCCGCCGAGTCGTCCAGCACGTGCCGTTGGCCGTTGACGTACAGGCCGATGATGCGCATCGACTGGCTGACCGAGATCACCGGGAACCCGGTCTGCTTGGCGACCCGCTCGGCGGTGCGGTGCCGGGTACCCGACTCCTCTGAAGGGATTGTCGGATCCGGCATCAGGTGCACAGCGGCTCGGACGATCCGCGAACCGTCGCTGGACAGGACCACGGCACCGTCCATCTTGCACAGTTCGCGTAACCGGGTGGCGGAGAACTCCACGTCGAGCGGGAAGCCACCAGTGCACAGCGAGGCGACCGTACGGTCGTAGCCGAGGACGATCAACGCACCCGTACGACCGCGAAGGATCCGTTCGAGGCCGTCACGGAGCGCTGTTCCGGGTGCCATCAGCGCGAGCGTGGCGCGCAGCGGGTCGGTGCCGACACCGGCGACGGCCCAGCCGGTGCCGGGCGCGGCGCGGCTCACCTCGCGGTCGATCGGCACCCGCACAGTCTACGGATCGTTGTCATACCGTGGCTGTTGCGGTCCACGGGAGAGGGCGCAAACGATGACCGATCCGGAGCTCGTCGAGTGGCGCCGAAGCTTCCCGACGCACGCGCTGCTCGCGCTCGGCCGGTACGCGGCGATCGCAGGGCTCGGTCTCGGTGTGGTCTGGCTGCTCTTCGGTGGGGAGCCGAAGAGCCTCGACACCGGGCTGTCCAACCCGCTCGCCGTGGTCATGCCCGCCAGCCTCGTGCTGGCCGGGCTGGGCGCGCTGCCGTACGTGATCGCGGTGCTGCGCCGGCCGGTTCTGGCGGCCAACCACTACGCACTGCATGTACGCCCCACCTGGGTACGCACGCTGGTCCTGCCCTGGGCGCGGATCGCGAAGATCGTCGCCTTCCAGGTCGGCGACGAGCCGTACCTGCTGATCCGTTGCCGGAGCACCTTCGATCGTTCGGGTGACCAGCCGAGCCGGATCGACCAGTCCGCGCTGCGCGCCGCCCTGCAATCCAGCGACTCGGAGCTGCTCGACGGCTACGACCTGGCGGTGCGGATGCGCGACTTCACCGGTACTCCCGAGGCCCAGCTCGCCGCGCTGGCCGCCGTCACCCCCGACCACGTCGCGCTAGAGAAAGAAGTATGCAAGCTGTAGCCCTGGGCAGCCGCCTGGCCGGCCTACGCCCGCACCGCCCAATGCAACGCCGCCCGCAGGTCGGCCACCTCGAGCACCCGCATGTCGGCCGGTCCCGTCCCGGTCGCCGCAGGGCCGCAGCCCGGCGGCACCAGCGCGAACCGGAAGCCCAGCCGGGCCGCCTCGGCCAGGCGCCGGGGCACCGCACCCACCCGGCGCACCTCGCCGGTCAGCCCGACCTCACCGATGGCGACGAGGTGCGCCGCCAACGGGAGCTCGTGCGCGGCTGACGCCACAGCCAGGGCGACGCCCAGGTCGGCCGCCGGCTCCACCACCCGCGCGCCGCCCACGGTCGCCGCGAACACCTCCTTGTCGTGCAGCAGGACCTTCGACCGGCGCTGCAACACCGCGAGCACCATGGCGAGCCGCGCCGCGTCGAGCCCGCTGACCGTCCGGCGCGGCGAGCCCTGGACCTGCGCGCCGATCAACGCCTGGACCTCGGTGACCATCGCCCGGCGTCCCTCCATCGCGACGGTGACGCAGGTGCCCGGCACGGCATCGGCGTACCTGGTCAGGAACAGGCCGGAGGGGTCGGGCAGGCTGGTGATGCCGGCCTCGTGCATCTCGAAGCAACCGACCTCGTCGGCCGCGCCGAAGCGGTTCTTCAGGCCGCGCACCATCCGCAGCGACGAGTGCTTGTCGCCCTCGAACTGCAGCACCACGTCGACCAGATGCTCCAGCACTCGTGGGCCCGCCACCTGACCGTCCTTTGTGACGTGTCCAACGAGGACGGTCGCGATGCCGCGCTCCTTGGCCACCGTGACCAGCGCGGCGGCAACCGCCCGCACCTGGGTCACCCCACCGGGCACGCCGTCGGCGCCGGGTGCCGAGATCGTCTGGACGGAGTCGAGCACCAGCAGGCCCGGTTTCAGCGAGTCCAGATGCCCCAGCACGGCGGCCAGGTCGGTCTCGGCCGCGAGGTAGAGCCGCTCGTGCAGGGCGCCGATGCGCTCGGCTCGCAGCCGCACCTGGCTGGCCGACTCCTCGCCGCTGACCACCAGGGCAGGGGTGTCGTTGCCGGCGGCCCACCGCTGGGCGACGTCGAGCAGGAGCGTGGACTTGCCGACCCCGGGCTCGCCCGCGACCAGCACCACCGCGCCGGGGACCAACCCGCCGCCGAGCACCCGGTCGAGCTCGGGAACGTTGGTCGGCCGGGCCCTCGCCGGTGCGGCACTGATCTCGGGCATGGGCCGGGCCGGCTCTAGCGGTGTCCGGGGCGCGACCGCCCGCAACGCTGGCGGGCTGCCCGTGCTGGACTCGACGATCGAGCCCCATGCGCCGCAGTCCGGGCAGCGCCCGACCCATTTCGGCGGCCGGTGCCCGCAGGCGTCGCATTCGAATGCCGACCGGGTCGCCGCCCGGGGAGATGTGGTCACGCCGGGAAAGCTAGCCGACGGGTACGACGGAAACGCTCAGGCGGTCTCGGAGATGTCGCCCGGGATCCGGGGCAGCGGCGAGAGCGGCATACCGAGCGGTACCTGCTCGACCGTGATGGTGGTGCCGTCGTCGAAGGCGAACGTCAGCCCCAGCCCCGCGTCGCCAGGGCTGGGGCTGGGCCCCAGCCCCGCGTCGCCGGGGCGCAGCTCGCGATCGAGCCCGCTGACCGCCAGGTACCTGCCCGTCTCCGGGGACAGCACCGCGAAGCCGAAGGGCGGCAGCGCCAAGGAGAACCCGGCACCGCACGCCGGTGTCGACGGTGCAGCGCTTGGCGCCGCGCTCGTCGCCGAGGGCGTGCTCGGCGGCACGGCCGGCGTGGGCGTCGCGGACCCGGCCGCCTTCTTTCCGTTCGGAGAAGCGGTCGCGCTGGCGCTCGCCGGGGCCGGTGACGCGGGGGAGGGCGAGGCCGAGGGCGGCGCGGTGGGTGTGGCGCTCGGCGTCGCCGCACCGCCCACCAATGCCACCGCGCCGGTGCCGTTGGTCACCTTCACGCAGGTCAGCGAGACCTTGTTCTCGTGCTCGTTGAAGAGGCGCACCTCCAGCGGAATGGTGCTGCCCGGGCGGTACCCCTGCGGGCCGTTGTAGCGCACATGCAGGTCGCGCACGCCGAGCAGGTGGTCGGCTGAGTCGGCGTTGACGCCCGGCACCGGCGGGACGATCTCCCGGGTGTGGGCATCCAGGCCGGCACCGCAACCGGATGCCAGAACAGCCGTTGCCAGCGACGCGACCAGCCGCCCCGCCACGCTCTTCGTGCCCGCCACGTCGGTCCTCCTCGCCTGGTCCGCCATTCGGCTGGTCCGGACGAAGCAACAGCCTAGATGGGACCGATCCGCGGTGCTGCTACAGGGTCCGCCCGGACACCAGCAGCAGCACCACGTCGATCAGAGCGACGAGCAGCACCGCCCGGAACGGGGCCCGCGAGCCTGGGCGGCGCATTCCGGCGTACACCCCCACGGGCAGGACCACGACGGTGGCGGCCAGCGCCGCGACGCCCACCCACGACGGCCGTCCGGGCGGCCCGAACGCGAGCGTCGCCGTCGCGGCGAGCAGGAGCCCCGCGGCGGCCAGGCGGCTGCCGGTCGCGCCGAGACGGTGCGGCAGGCCGTGGACGCCGGTACGGGCGTCGTCGGTCAGGTCGGGCAAGGTGTTGGCGAAGTGCGCCCCCGCGCCGAGCAACCCGCCGGCCGCGACCATCCACAGTGGTGGCCGCGGCGTGCCGGGCAGGCCGAGCACGACGAAGGCGGGCAGCGCGGCGAAGGAGAAGGCGTACGGCAGCACGGACAGCACCGTCGACTTCAACCGCCAGTTGTACAGCAGCGCCGAGGCCAGGCCGGCGGTGGCTACCAGCGCCGCGGCCGGACCCGACAAGGCCGCCAGCGCGGGCGTCGCTGCCGCGGCGAGCACGGCGGCGACCGCCACGGTACGCCGCGAGACCTCGCCCGCCGGGATCGGCTTGTCCGGCCGGCCCACGATGGCGTCGCGCTCGGCGTCGATCGCGTCGTTGCTCCATCCGGTCGCCAGCTGGCTGGCGAGCAGGGTCGCCGCTACCGCGACGGTGCCGGCCGCGTCCCGACCGGTGCTGAGCGCCAGCATGGCACTGGCCGCGGTGACGGCGGCCGCCGGCTCCGGATGGGACGCGCGGAGCAGGCCGAGTACGGGCCGGGTGGCGGTCAGCACGCGAGCAAGTGTGGCCGTACCACCCGATTCGTGTCACGCTCGGGGACATGCGGACCCCGACCCGGGCGCGGAACGACGTACGTCTGTATGACGAGCTGGCGGGCGAGTGGTGGCGACCAGACGGGGTGTTCGCGATGCTGCACTGGCTCGCCGAGGCGCGCGCCGGGCTCGTCCCGCCCGCGGAACGTGAGGGCGCGGTGCTGGTCGACCTCGGCTGTGGCGCCGGCCTGATGGCGCCGTACTTACAGGGGAAGGGGTACCGCCATGTCGGCGTCGACCTGGTGGTCTCCGCCCTGGAGCAGGCGGCCAGCCACGGCGTCGTGGCGGTACGTGGCGACGTGACCCGGCTGCCGCTCGCCGACGGCTGCGCCGACGTCGTCTGCGCCGGTGAGATCCTCGAGCACGTCACCGACCTGCGCTCGACGGTGGCGGAGATGTGCCGGATCCTGCGGCCGGGTGGCCTGCTGGTGCTCGACACGCTGGCCGATACCGCGCTGTGCCGCTTCGTCGCGGTCACCCTCGCCGAACGGTTCGAGCAGGCGGCGCGGGGCATCCACGACCCGGACCTGTTCGTCGATCCCGGCCTGCTGACCGACGAGTGCGCCCAGCACGGCGTGGCCCTGGAGGTACGCGGAGTCCGCCCGGCCGCCGGTGGCATGCTGCGCTGGATGCTGCGCCGGCGCGGCCGGGTGCGCATCGTTCCCACGCGGTCGACCGCCGTGCTGTTCCAGGGCCGCGGGATCAAGGAGGTGGTCCCGTGAGTGCCATCAGCGCAGCGGCGCGCGGCGGCGTCCGGACTGAGGAGCCGGTCGCCGCAGCCATGCGGCTGGCGCCGCGGTTCGCCGCCCGGGCCGCCGGGTCCGACCGGGACGGTGCGTTTCCCGCCGACGACTTCGCCGACCTGCGCGACGCGGGCATGTTCGGGCTGATGGTGCCGGCCCGACTCGGCGGGCGCGGGGCGGGCTTCGCCCAGTACGTCCGGGTCGCCCACGAGCTGGCCCGGGGCAACGGCGCGACCGCGCTGGTGTTCAACATGCACGCCTCGATCACCGGCGCGCTGGCCAACATCACCGACTCGATGGTGCAGACCCTCGGCGTACCGGGCTCGTTCTTCGCTGCCCGCGACCGGGTTCTGGAAGCCGCCGCCCGCGGCGCCTGGTACGCGGTGGCGATGAGCGAGCGCGGCGTCGGGTCGCGGCTCTCCCAACTGTCCACTATGTACAGTGTCGAGCCCGGCGGCGGGTACCGCATCAAGGGTTCGAAGACCTTCGTCTCCGGCGCCGGCAACAACGACGCCTATCTGGTCGCGGCCCGGTCGGCGGCCGACCCCTCGGTCGTCTCGCAGTTCCTTGTCCCGGCCGACGCCCCCGGCCTGACTGTGGAGCACACCTGGGACTCGCTCGGCATGCGGGCCACCGCCTCCCACGACCTGCACGTCGATGCCGTGGTCCCGGAAGAGGCGCTGCTCGGCGGCGTGGAAGGCCTGGCGCTGCTGGTCGCCCAGCTCATGCCGCACTGGCTGGTGGCCAGCTACGCCGCGGTTTACGTGGGCGTCGCGCAGGCGTCGGTGGACGCCGCGGTGGCGCACCTGACCGCCCGCGGCCTGACCGGCCTGCCCGCGGTCCGGGCCAGGATCGGGCGCGCCGACGCGGCCGTGGCCGCCGCCCGGCTGGTGGTCGAGGAGGCGGCCCGTCGGGTGGACGCGGCACCCGGCGAGGACGAGACCAACCGCTGGGTGTGGCGGGCCAAGCTGCTGGCCGGTACGACCGCTGCCGATGTGGCGGCCAGCATGCTGGAGGCGGCCGGCACGTCGGCCACCCGGCGCGGCAACCCGCTCGAACGCCTGTACCGGGACGCCCGCTGCGGCTCGCTCCAGCCGGCCACCTCGGACGTGTGCGCCGACTGGCTCGGCGTCGCCATGCTCGGCGGCGACCCGGACGCCGACGGTACGGCCCCGCGATGGTGAGAACGGCGGCAGAGCCGCCGTTGGGGCCGGCGGCTGCGCCGCGGCAAGTGGTTGCGGCTGGTGGTGGGGCAGAGCCGCCGTTGGGGCCGGCGGCTGCGCCGCGGCAAGTGGTCGGGCCCGTGGTCGCCGGGATGGGGTTTGCGCATCCGCCGGACCTGCGGCAGGACAGCCTGTGGGAGGGGTACTTCGCCGCGCACTACGAGGGTGTACAGAAGGGCTTGGCGCAGCGGGTCTTCGCCAACTCCGGGGTGGTGACCCGGCACGGCGCGGTCAACCCGCTCCTGGAGGACGTCTCGCGCTGGTCGACGAAGGCGCGCATGGAGCGGTACCTCACCGAGGCGCTGCCGCTGGGCAAGGACGCAGTGTGCGCCGCGCTGGACGAGGCCGGCCTGGCGCCCTCCGAGATCGGGCTCTTCCTGGTCTGCTCGTGCACCGGCTACGTCACGCCGGGCCTGGACATCCTGCTCGCCCGGGACCTCGGCATGGCGCCGGACACGCAGCGGCTGTTCATCGGCCACATGGGTTGCTACGCCGCGCTTCCCAGCCTCGGCGCGGCCGCGGACTTCGTCGCCAGCCGGGGCCGGCCGGCGGTGTTGCTGTGCTTGGAGCTGACCAGCCTGCACGTACAACCGCCGACCAAGGATCCGCAACAGATCGTCGCGCACGCTCTGTTCTCCGACGCCGCGGCCGCCGCCGTGCTCAAGCCGCAGTCGAACGGGTACGCGCTGCGTGAGGTCGCCTCGCTCACGGACACCACGAAGGCCGACCACATGACCTGGGACGTCACGGATCTCGGGTTCCGGATCGGCCTGTCCCCCAAGGTGCCCGACGTGCTCGCCGTGCACGTGGGCGACCTGGTGCACGACCTGCTACGCCGGCACGCCCTGGAGGCGTCCGATGTGGACGGTTGGGCGATCCACCCCGGCGGACCTCGCATCCTCGACGTGGTGGGCCAGGAGCTGGGCCTGGCCCCGGAGGCGCTGGCGGCCTCCCGGCAGACGCTGGCCGCCCACGGCAACTGCTCCTCGCCGACGGTGCTGTTCATCCTGGACGCCCTGCGCCGGGCGGCCCAGCCGCCGCGGCACGTGCTCGCGCTGGCCTTCGGCCCCGGGCTGACCCTCTACGCCGCCCTGCTCGGCTCAAGCGGCTCCCCGGCGGGCTGAGGCGGCTCCCCGGCGGGCTGAGCTCTCTCAGCGGTGTAGGCGCGGCAGGTCGGCGCGGAAGTCCTCGACCGACTCGACGGCCGGCAGCGCCCGGACCACGGTGGCATCCATCGCGAGGAGCAGGACGGCGGCGCGGCCCGGGGTGCGGGCAAGACCGGACACCGCCTTGCGCAACGCGGCGTCGCGGTCGATCAGCAGGCGCATCCGCGGTCCGGTGGGCACCGCCGTACCGGCCGGCAGGGTTGGCGCGACCGCCACCACGTTGACGTCGGCATCGGCGGCGGCGGTCGCTGCGAGCAGCTGCTCGCAGCGACACCCATCGATCAGTACCACGACAGCCGGCGCGAGGTCGCGTAGCCGTACCGACCCGCCCGCCGGGTCGGCGAGGGTGACGTCGGCGACCGGGGCGAGGGTCTGCTGGGCCACTGGCGGGGTGACCGCGGTCTGCGCGGTGGGCCGGAGCGCGGGCGGGCGTGGCTGACCCGGCCAGGCGACGGCGAACAGGCTGGTCAACGTCGCGAGCACGGCGATCGACATGATCAGTAATGGAATGCCCAGGGCCCCGTTGTCGTCCTCGGAAGACCCGGGTGGGCGGGCCGGCAGGTGCAGCCGGCGCCGCCAGCGGTCGCGCCGGGCGACCTTGCGCAGCTCGCGGCGTACCGATGCCGCTTCCTCGGCGAGCTCGGCAGGGTCGTCCGGGATGACGATGACGCCCCACTCGGGCGGGAGGTCGGGCACCCCGTCGGGCTGGCCACCGTTGTCTTGCGGCCGGTTGCCGCCGTTGCCATCGCCCAGCGTGCCCATCGCTGACTCCTCGCACCTGAGTCCAACTCTCCCGCACACCCCCGCTGAACGCCAGTGGGTCCCCTTAAGGATCTCCTGGTTACCAATGCCTGTAGACCCGTAGAGCCTTGGTGGAGGCCCCCTAAGGGGGAGCCGTCCCGAGGCTGACCTGCGCAATGCGGTCACCCACCGGTCATCACGCCGTCGCGAAGCAGGTTTCGCGCGCTCTGTCAAGCCCAGAAGTACGGCTCACATGGGGCCTGACCTGCCCGAACGGGGGTGACCGGGGTGGGACCGAGCGGCGGGACCGTGTTAGGCTAGACACAGCGAAAGGGGTTTCGAACCTATGGTTTTCAGTGTCGGCGAGACCGTTGTCTACCCCCACCACGGGGCCGCACTCATCGAGGCAATCGAGACCCGGGTCGTCAAGGGCGAGGAGAAGCAGTATCTCGTCCCCAAGGTCTTCGACGTGCTCCGCGCTCCGCACACCGAGGAGCCGACGAACTGGTCGCGGCGTTACAAGGCAAACCTGGAAAAGCTGGCCTCTGGCAATCCGCTGAAGGTGGCCGAGGTCGTCCGCGACCTGTGGCGCCGCGAGCGGGAGCGTGGTCTTTCGGCGGGCGAGAAGCGCATGCTCGCAAAGGCCCGTGACATCCTTGTCGGCGAGGTGGCGCTCGCCGAGAAGAGCACCAAAGACGAGGCGGAGATCCTCCTCGACAAAGTCCTCACCGAAGCCTGACCGGGAAGCGTTCCAGCCGAGGACCGCGACGTGACCGCGCAGCTCCGATTGCGTGGTGACGTCGCGGTCCTCGTTCCTGCCGCCGGGCAGGGGACACGGCTCGGGCCGGGCGTCGCCAAGGCCCTTCGTCCGTTGCTCGACGTACCGTTGCTCGTCCACGCCGTGCAACGGCTGGCCGCCGCCCCATCGGTCGGCCTGATCGTAGTGGCCGCGCCGCCCGGATCGGTCGACGAGGTGACAGACCTGTTGACGCCGCAGGCGCGGGCGCTGCACGTGGTGCCCGGCGGCGCGTCCCGGCAGGCATCGGTGGCGGCGGCGCTGGCCGCGGTGCCCGAGGAGTACCCCATCGTGCTGGTGCACGACGCGGCACGAGCCCTCGCGCCGCCCGAGCTCGTCGAGCGGGTCGCCGGTGCGGTCCGGGAAGGGCACGAGGCGGTGATACCCGTTCTGCCGGTGGTAGACACCATCAAGCACGTCGGTTCCGCCGGTGAGGTCATCGGCACGGTCGATCGGGCCGCGTTACGGGTGGTGCAGACCCCGCAGGGCTTCCGCCGGGAGGTGCTGGCCGCCGCGCACGGCAACGCGGTGGACGACCTCACCGACGACGCGGGCCTGGCCGAGAAGATCGGAGTCCCGGTGCACACTGTCCCCGGCGACGAGCTCGCATTCAAGATCACCACACCGCTCGACATGGCGGTCGCGGAGCTGCTCATCGGGCGTACTCTCGCGGGGTGATCATGGCGCGGGTGGGTGTCGGGACCGACGTGCACGCGTTCGACGGCGGCCGGGAGTGCTGGGTGGCCGGCGTGCGCTGGGACGGCGTACCGGGACTGGCCGGGCACTCGGACGGTGACGTGGCCGCGCACGCCGCCTGCGACGCGCTGCTGTCCGCGGCCGCGCTGGGCGACCTCGGGTCGAACTACGGCACCGACCGCCCGGAGTGGGCCGGTGCGTCAGGGGCGGCGCTGCTCGCCGAGACAGCGCGCCGCGTCGTCACCGCCGGGTTCGCGGTGGGCAATGTCTCGATCCAGATCATCGGAGTACGCCCGAAGATCGGCGCCCGCCGGGACGAGGCGCAACGGGTGCTCTCCGAGGCGCTCGGCGCTCCGGTGACCGTGTCGGGGACGACCACGGACGGCCTCGGGCTCACCGGCCGGGGCGAGGGCCTGGCGGCGATCGCCGTGGCCTTGGTCTATCCAGCAGGGTGACGAGGGGGGATGGGATGGCCGAAGCACTTCCCGGCATGGTGCGCGACCTGCTGGACATGACAACGTTCGTCATCCTGACGACGATCAACCCGGACGGCGGACCGCAGTCCAGCGTCGTGTGGGTCAAGCGCGAGGGCGACGCGATCGTCTTCTCGACCATCTTTGGGCGGCGCAAGACCCGAAACATGCAGTGTGATCCACGGGTGTCGATCTGTGGGTACGACCCGGCCGACCCGTACCGTTACTTCGAGGCGCGCGGGCGGGTCAGCATGACCACCGACGGCGGGCTCGAGCTGATCCAGGAGCTGTCCCGCAAGTACGACGGAAGGCCGTTCCGGGAGTCCGGGCCAGACAACGTGCGGGTGGTCTGCCGGGTGTGGCCGGACCGTGTCATCGTCCGCGAGTGACGCGGGCCAGGAAGGCGACATGAGAAGAGTCGCGGTCCATATGCAGACCACGTTCAACAACCGCATCGCGAACGCCGACGGAAGGTGTACGAGGCGATCGTGCCGTGGTGGGACACCGTGGCCAGGGGCGAGGTGCCCGCCGACGCACCCGCCATCACCGCGGCCGACCGGGACTTCGCCGCGATGCTCACGAACATGACGAAGGTGGTCTTCTCCCGCACCTTGCCGCCGGCTGACGACCGGGTCGTCATCAGCGGCGACATCGCCGACGAGCTCGCCGTGCTCAAGCGCCGAGCGGGCAAGACCATCCTGCTGTCGTGCGGCCCGGCTACCCTCGCCCCGCTCGCTGGCACACCCGGCCTGATCGACGAGTACCTGATCGCCGTGCACCCGGCCGCGATCGGCGCCGGGCTCGCGCCCCGTCCGGCACGTCAGCCGAGCGTGCGGCCGGCCCAGGTCCAGGCGTACCCGGTGTCCTCACAGGACAGTGCCGGCTCGCACAGGTCCAGCGGCCGGAACGTGTCGACCATGACGGCCAGCTCGTCGAAGTAATCCACGCCGATCGAGCGCTCCGGCGAACCCGGTTGCGGTCCGTGCGTGAAGCCGCTCGGATGCAGCGAGATCGAGCCCTGCTCGATGCCGGCGCCCTTGCGCGCCTCGTAGTTGCCACCCGTGTAGAAGAGCACCTCGTCGGAGTCGACGTTGTGGTGGTTGTACGGCACCGGGATCGACAGCGGGTGATAGTCGACCTTGCGGGGCACGAACGAGCAGACCACGAAGTTCGGCCCTTGGAAGGTCTGGTGTACCGGCGGCGGCTGGTGCACCCGGCCGGTGATCGGCTCGAAGTCGGCGATGTTGAAGACCCACGGGTAAAGGCAGCCGTCCCAGCCGGCCACGTCGAACGGGTGGTTGGCGTAGACGAACCGGGTCCAGCCGCGCCGGTGCTGTGCATAGACCTCGACGTCGCGGCCGTCAACCAGCAGTGGTTCCGCTGGGCTGCGTAGGTCGCGCTCGCAGTACGGGGCGTGCTCCAGAAACTGGCCGCGCACCGAGAGGTACCGCTTGGGCGGCCCGATGTGGCCGGTGGCCTCGATCACGAGCGTCCTCAGAGGACGGTCCCCGGTCGGCACGATCCGGTGGATCACCGAGGTCGGGATGATGACGTAGTCGCCGGTCGCCACGTCCAGCGCCCCGAATGTCGACTCGACCCGCGCGCTGCCGGACTCGACGTAGACGCACTCGTCGCCGATGGCGTTGCGGTAGAGCACGCTCGGCCGGTCGGCCAGGACGTACGAGATGCGGCAGTCGTCGTTGGCCAGCAGGTGCTGCCGGCCTAGGATCGGGTCGGCGCCGGCGATGTCGAGCTTGTGCGTACGGAGATGGCGTGGCTTGAGCGGCCGGTTGGCGATCCGGCTCCACGCCGGCGGCGCGTACTCCTCGGCGGCGACGATCGCGGTCGGCAGGTGCCGGTGGTAGAGGAGCGAGGAGTCGCTGGAGAAGCCCTCCTGGCCCATCAGCTCCTCGGCGTAGAGGCTGCCGTCGGGCTGGCGGAACTGGGTGTGCCGTTTGGGGGGTACCTCGCCGACGCTGCGGTAGTAGGGCATCGTTCCTCCCGTGTTCCTCCCGTTCGGCGTCCGATTATCGGACGCTGTTGTCCGGCAATTTCAGCTTCCACTAGGTTGGTTGCTCGTGTCAACGCACCCGCGGGGGGCTCCGCCCCCCACGAACCCCCCACCCGTCCGCGTACCCCCACTGTTGCGAGACCTGGTCGACGACGCCGCGGTGTTCCCGCCCGGCAGCGCGACGCTGCCCGACGCGGTGGCCGCGCACCTGCGGCACCGCTCGGCCTGGTACGCCCCGATGGTGGGGCCGCTGCTGCTGCCGCCGTCCGATGTGGACGGTCTGGCGCCACTGCTCGCCGGGGAGGACGCGCTGACCGTGGCCGTGGTCGGGCCGCTCGCCCAGGTTCTGCGGGCGGTGGAAGCGGTCACCGCAGCCGGACGGGTGACGCTGGCGCACGTGGAGAGCCCGGTGAGCAAGCGCGGTGAGGACCCGCTACCGGGGTTGCGGGTGTTGCTGTCCACCGGCCTGCGCGGGTACGCCGAGATCCCGCTCACCCTGGGGTTGCTGGCGGCGCTGGACGAGCTGGCGCGGGCCTGGCACGAGGGCGCCCAGCTCGCTCCGAAGTTCCGCACCGGCGGGCTGGCCGCCGAGCTGTTTCCTTCGCCTATCGAGCTCGCCGCGGTCATCTGCGCCTGCCGCGATCGGGAGCTGCCGTTCAAGCTGACCGCCGGCCTGCACCACGCCATCCGGCGTACCGAACCGGAGACCGGCTTCGTCCACCACGGCTTCCTCAACGTGCTGGCAGCCGCCCTGCAGGCCGCTGCCGGCGCCGAACCGGACGCGGTTGCCGAGACCGTGGCCGGTACCGATCCGGTGCCGCTGGTCGAAGCGGTACGGGCGGCGCTGGACCGCCCGCGTCCACTGTGGAACGGGTTCGGCTCGTGCAGCATCGTCGAACCACTGGCCGACCTGCAGCAGCTCGGCCTGCTCGCGTCGGAGGCGGCATGAGTCGCGGAGCGGAGCGGAGCGGCGTGACCTGGCTTGACGTGCCGCGCGATGACCCGTTCGGGGTGCACAACCTGCCGTATGGCGTGTTCGACGAGGGGTGCGTCGGTGTGCGGGTCGGCCAGCACGTGCTGGACCTGACCGGTGCGGAAGCCGGCGGGCTGCTCGACGCCGGCGGCAGCTTCGAGACCGCCTCGCTGAACGCGTTCATGGCCGCCGGCCGTCCAATGTGGACCGCGATCCGCCGGCGGCTGGTCGAGCTGCTCACCGACGAGCGCCACCGGGCGGCCGCGTCGCCGCACCTGCGCCGCGTCGACGGTGTGCGCCTCCGGCTGCCGTTCCAGGTGGCCGACTTCGTCGACTTCTACTCCTCGGCCGAGCACGCGTCCAACCTCGGCAAGCTGCTGCGCCCGGGCCAGCCGCCGCTGCTACCCAACTGGCGCCACCTACCGATCGGCTACCACGGCCGCAGCGGTACCGTCGTCGTCTCCGGTACCGACATCGTGCGCCCCAGCGGGCAGCGCAAGCCACCCGACGCGGACCTGCCGGTGTTCGGCCCGTCGGTGCGGCTGGACATCGAGGCCGAGGTGGGTTTCGTGGTCGGCCGGCCCTCGATGCTGGGCCAGCCACTGTCCACGGCGGACTTCGCCGAGCACGTCTTCGGCGTGGTGCTGGTCAACGACTGGTCGGCCCGCGACATCCAGGCCTGGGAGTACCAGCCGCTCGGTCCGTTCCTGGGCAAGTCGTTCGCGACCACGATCTCGCCCTGGGTCGTCCCGCTCGACGCGCTCGCCGCGGCCCGGGTACCGGCGCCGCCCCAGGAGCCGCCGGTGCTGCCGTACCTGCGCGAAGCGGACCGGGCCGGCTACGACATCCGGCTGGAGGTCACCTGGAACGGCACGCTCGTGTCCCGCCCGCCGTTCGCCGGGCTCTACTGGACCCCGCCGCAGCAGCTGGCGCACCTGACCGCCAACGGGGCCCGCGTGCGTACCGGCGATCTCTTCGCCTCGGGGACGGTGTCCGGTCCGCGGCGCGACCAGGTCGGCTCCTTCATGGAGCTGAGCTGGGGTGGGACGGAACCGGTCACGCTGGCCGGCGGCGTCACCCGGACGTTCCTCGAGGACGGGGACACGGTCACGATCACCGCGACCGCGCCCGGCCCGGACGGGTTGATGGTCGGTTTCGGCGAGGCCACCGGCCGGGTCATCGGATCATTGGCCGCCCGGTAGCGTGCGCCGGGTAGGGTGCCCGGCGGAGGTGGCGATGAGCTCGTGGATCCGGCCGTCCGGCTGGCCGCGCCGGGTGCGGCGCACCGTCCTCGGGGTGGCTGCCGCGCTGCTCCTGGCGGCGACCGCCGGCGTGGGGTACCGGGTGCTCGCGCCGGCGGAGACGCTCTCGCCGGCGACCGGCCCGTACCCGGCCACGGCCGAGCAGGCCACCTCGAAGCGGTACGGCAACCTGGCGGCGGCGCCGCTGATCCTCGACGGGCGGCTGCGGATCTACGCCGAGAAGCGCCGGGTCTGGGCCGACACCCCGGTGACCGCGAAGCTGCTCGTGACCCCGTTCTGGGCGTACCGCCGCTGGCCGGCCGAGCTAGTCGGGGTCGCCGGTTCAGAGCACCCGGGGCAGCCGCCGATCGTGACCAGCCTGTGGTCCGACGGGGCGCTGGTGGGCCAGGACGCGACCAGCGGACGGGTCCTCTGGCGGACCAGCGTGGAGCCCGGCGGCCGGTACGAGGGCCGGCGCACCGGCGCCCAGACCGTCTACGAGCCGCCGGGCCTGTTCACCGCGACACCGGCACCGGCGTCGGCGGCACCGGCCACGCCGGCTCCGGCTCCGGCTCCGGCTCCGGCTCCGGCGGAAGCGTCCTCATTGGACAGCCGGCCGGTGCTCATCGTCTCGCGGGCCGGGCATGTCCGCGCGTACGACCCGTGGACCGGCCAGCGCCGCTGGGAACGCCGGATGCAGGGCGACCCGGAGTGCCACGACGAGTGGACCGCGCCAGGCGCGTACCTGGACCTGGACACCTGTGCCGGCCCGCCCGCGCTGAACATCATCGATGCCGGCACGGGAGCGCCGATCCAGCGGTGGAGCCCGCCCGGTGCCGGGCCGGGCGCCGACATCCGCCCATGGGGCTGCGCGCTGGGCCGCTCCCGCTGCCAGATGCTCAGCGTCACCCCGGGCGGCAGCTTCCGGGTGGGTCCCGGCGGTGACGTGGTGGCCGAGCCCTACGCCCACGCCGACAACCAGCTCGTCGCCGGCGACGCTGTCGTGGAGTGGATCCCGGGCGGGTACGCCAGGGCGCTGTCCCGCGCGACCGGCGACGAGCGGTGGCGCGCCCAGATCGCCGGCTACGTCGCCGCCGCTGACGCCTCCCGGGTCTACGTGGTCGATCCCGACGAGCACCTGACCGTGCTGGATCTGCACACCGGCGCCCAGTCCGAACGCATCCTGCTGCGCGGCCGCGGCGAGAACGACCGGACGACCTGGTGGGTGTGGCACGTCTACATCCGCGACGGCTTCGTCGCGCTGGAGCGGATGGGCAGCGAGAACCCCCGCGACCCGGACGGCAGGTACTTCTGGAGCAAGTTCCCCGTCGTCCTGGTGGGCGCCGGCTGACGCCAGCCGCGGCTCAGCCGAGGGCACCCTCGGCGGCGGCCAGGAACTGGTCGTTCTCCTCGGGCGTACCGATGGTGACGCGTACCCCGTCGCCCGGGAACGCGCGGACGATCACCCGCTCGCGCTCGCACGCGGCCACGAAGTCCACGGCGCGCTCGCCCAGCGGCAGCCAGACGAAGTTCGCCTGGCTCTCCGGGACGTCGGGGACAAGCTTGCGTAACGCCGTCAGCACCCGCTCCCGTTCGGAGACCACCAGCGCCGCTCGACGGGCCACCTCGTCGCCGGCTCGCAGGGCCGCGAGGGCAGCCGCCTGCGCCGCCCCGGAGGTGGAGAACGGGGTGACCACCTTGCGCACCGCCGCAGCGACGGCCGGTTGCGCGACGAGGAACCCGATCCGCAGCCCGGCCAGGCCCCACGCCTTGGACAGCGTGCGCAGCACGACGACGTTGGGCCGCTCGCCGTAGCGCTCCAGCCCGTCCGGCACCGCCGGATCGGTGACGAACTCGCGGTACGCCTCGTCGATCACCACCAGCACGTCGTCGGGAACCGCGTCGAGGAACGCGTCGAGCTCGGCCGCGCGGACCGCCGTACCGGTCGGGTTGTTCGGGTTGCACACGAACACCAACCGGGTCCGCTCGGATACCGCTACGGCCATCGCCGGCAGGTCGTGCCCGTGCTCGGGGGTGTTGGGCACACGTACGCTCGTCGCGGCCGTGGTGGCGACGATGATCGGGTACGCCTCAAAGGAGCGCCACGCGTAGACCACCTCGTCGCCGGGCAGGCAGGCCACGCGTACCAGATGTTCGGCCAGTGCCACGGAGCCGCAGCCGGTGGCGATCCGGTCGGGGTCGACGCCGTGCCGCTGGGCCAGCGCCTCCCGCAGGGCGACCACGCCCATGTCCGGGTACCGGTGGATGCCGGCGGCCGCCTCGGTGATGGCCTCGATGACGCCCGGCAGCGGGCCGTAGGGCACCTCGTTGCTGGCCAGCTTGATGGCGCCGGGCACGGTCCGGCCGGGCACGTAGCTGGGCAGGGCGTCCAGATCGGCGCGAGTCAGTCTCCTCATGCCGGCAGCTCACTCATGTCGGCGCTTCCTTTGTGGACCGTCCTACTTGGACGACGATGGTCGCCGCCGACTTGTCGTGCAGCGCCTGGTGCAGCGGCCGGTCGATAAGTACGTACAGGCAGTCGAAGAACTGCAGCACGAACCCGATCCCGCACAGCCACAACAGGGTCGGCAGGCCGAGCCAGTCCCACCGCCGGATCGCGCGGCCGAAGCCGGGCGGGGCGTCTTCCTCGATCCGCACCACCTTGAGGCCCAGCAGCCGCTTGCCGAGCGTCTGTCCGGTGTTGGCCATGGCGGGCACCTCGTAGGCGAACCAGATCGCGACGGCGATCAGCATGATGGCGACCTGCAGCCCGCCGGCCCGCTGCGGTCGCGGGATGTCGTCCAGCGGTAGGCCCGCCTGCCAGCGGCGCCGGAACTCGGCGTAGTACGGGGCGGCGTCCAGCCACCACTGGTACATGAGCCAGCCGTTGACGACGATGTTGAGCCCCAGCACGACGAGCACGTCGATGAGGCGGGCGACCAGCCGCCGTTCCGGGCGGGCGAGCGCGTGCCCGTGCGGGCGCGGGATCACGGTCGGCGGGTACGCGTACGGCCAGCCCGGCGGGGCGCCCGGGGGCGCGCCGCGCCCCGGCGGGGCGCCTGGGGTCGGCGGCGCTGGTGGCACGCGCGGCAGCTCCACCTTGGGTGGCGGCTTGTCCACGGGCGCCGTGACGACTGGCGGACCCGGTGGCGGTGCGGCGTCCACCGGCAGCGGGTCGCCGATCCAACCCTCGCCGTCCCAGTACCGCTGGGTGGTCAGCTCGGCGGGATCCTTGTACCAGCCTGGCGCGATGTCGCTCATGTCGGCAGCTTGATGACGACGGTTTCGGCGAACTTGTCGTGCAGGCATTGCCGGTATGGCTTGTCCCACAGCTGCCAGAGCCCGTCGAGCCAGGACCAGAACGGGATGATCATGCCGGGCACGAAGTAGGCCAACCAGCGTTTCGCCGCCACGCCACGGGTGAGTGGTTCGCCGGGCCGTACCGGGATGATCTGGATCTTCATGACGCGCTTGCCGACGGTCTGGCCGCTGCTATACATCATCTCCACGTAGTAGATGTAGCTGCCGCCGATCATCAGGATCATGAACACCAGCCAGCCCGCGAAGAACGCGAGCGCGAATGCCTGGCCGATCTCCTCGTCGCCTCCGCCGCCCGACGCGACGACGGCGAACACGACGCCGAACGTCGAGATGAAGACCACCACGAGGACGGCGCTCAGAATCAAACCGTCGATCACGGCGGCCATGACCCGGTCGACGAACTCCGCCAGCGGCTGGCCGGTCGGCGCCAGGGGCGGCGGGGGCGGCGCGTACCCCGGATAGCCCGGCTGCGCCTCGTACCCGTACGGCGGGGCGGTCTGGTACGGCGCCGCCGGTTGCTGGGGGTCGGTCACGGCTCAGATTCTCGCGCACCCGTGCCGGCCCAGGCTTGCCCGGGTCCGGCCCCGCGGTGTCACAGGTCGCCGCCCCGCCGTGTCACAGGTTCCCGCGGCGTTCCTGCTCGCGCTCGATGGCCTCGAAGAGCGCCTTGAAGTTCCCCTTGCCGAAGCCGAGCGAGCCGTGCCGCTCGATCAGCTCGAAGAAGAACGTCGGCCGATCCTGCACGGGTTTGGTGAAGATCTGCAGCAGGTACCCGTCTTCGTCCCGGTCCACCAGGATCCCGCGCGCCTTCAGCTCCTCGATCGGCACCCGTACCCGGCCGATGCGGGCCCGCAGCTGCGGGTCGTCGTAGTAGGAGTCAGGCGTAGCGAGGAAGTCGACCCCGGCCGCACGCATCGCGTCGACGCTGGCCAGGATGTCGCCGGTGGCCAGCGCGACATGCTGCGCACCCGGCCCGCCGTAGAACTCCAGGTACTCGTAGATCTGGGACTTACGGCGCGAGATCGCCGGCTCGTTGAGCGGGAACTTCACCTTGCGGCTGCCGTCGGCGACCACCTTGCTCATCAGCGCCGAGTACTCGGTGGCGATGTCGTCGCCGATGAACTCGGCCATGTTCGTGAAGCCCATGACGCGGTGGTAGAACTCCACCCACTCGTTCATGTGTCCGAGCTCGACGTTGCCCACCACGTGGTCGACGGCCTGGAAGAAGCGCTTCGGCTCCCGGCCGGCGGCGACGGCCGGACCGCGGTCCACGATCGGCGGACGCGCCACGAACCCCGGCAGGAACGGCCCGCGGTAGCGCGAGCGGTCGACCAGCGTGTGGCGGGTCTCGCCGTACGTGGCGATGGCGGCGACCCGCACCGCGCCGTACTCGTCGGTCAGCTCCGTCGGCTCGGCGAGCCCGGTGGCGCCGCGTTCAACCGCGTGCCGGTACGCCCGGTCCACGTCCGGCACCGCGAGGGCGATGTCGCAGATGCCGTCGCCGTGGCGCGCGTGGTGGCCGGCGGCGGGCGCGCCGGCGTGGACCGCCCCGGTGAAGACGAACCGCACGGACCCTGAGGTCAGCACGTACTCGGCGTGGTCGCGGTACCCCTGCTCCGGTCCCCGGTAGGCGACGCAGGTCATGCCGAACGCCGTGGAGTAGTAATGCGCCGCCTGCTTGGCGTTGCCGACATTGAAGCGGATGTGGTCGACGCCGGTCACCGGGAACTGGTCGGTCGCGACGTCGGTAGCCGCTGGCCGCACGATCGTTCGGGTCATAGTTCGAGCATCATCAGCGCGGTTGGGCTGGGCAACCGTTCGCTCTCCGGCTGGTCAGGTTGTACATTTCGAGGCCTGATACCGCTGATGAGGTGGTCAAGATGTCCAGTCCAGTCGATGCGCTCGATGTCCGGCTGGTCGAGCTGCTGGCGGCCGAGCCGCGCGTCGGCGTGCTGGAGTGCGCACGACGCCTGCAGGTCGCCCGCGGAACGGTGCAGGCCCGGCTGGACAAGCTCGCCGCCAAGGGCATCATCCGGGGGTACGGGCCGGAGGTCTCGCCCGCCGCGCTCGGTTACACCGTGACGGCGTTCGTCACCTTGGAGATCCGCCAGCGGTACGGCCACGACCCGGTCGCCGCGCACCTGGCGGCCATTCCGGAGGTGCTGGAGGCGCACACCATCACCGGGTCCGGTGACCTGCTGTGCCGGATCGTGGCCCGCTCGAACGCCGACCTGCAGCGCGTGATCGACCTCGTGGTGTCGTACGACGGGATCGTGCGGGCCTCCACGATCATCGCGCTGGCCGAACAGATCGGGTACCGGACGCTGCCCCTGGTGCGAGCCGCGGCGCAGGGCTGACCGGGCCGCCCCGGTAGCTGTTTTCAACTAGCCTCACCGGAGTGACCGGTGCGGTGCCGTACTCGCTCGTCCGAGTCCTTGGCCCCGTCGAGCTGGTGACCGCGGAAGGAGTCCAGCGGCTGGGGCGGCTGGAGCGTACCCTCCTCGCGGTCCTCGCCGCACACAACGGCCGCCTGGTCACCGCCGACCGGCTGATCGACGCGCTGTGGCCGCTGTCTCCGCCCGACTCGGCTCGCAACCGCGTGCACCGGCTCGTCTCGTCGATCCGCCAGCGGCTGACCGACGAGCTGATCGTGACCCGTCCACCGGGCTACCTGCTCGACCTCCCGCCGGACCGGCTCGATGTCGTCAGGTTCGAACGGCTGGTACGCGAAGGCCGCTCGCGTGCTGCGGCCGGTCGCATCGCCGCGGCAGCGGGCATCCTCACCGAAGCGCTGTCGCTGTGGCGCGGCCCCGCCTTCGACGACGTGGCGTCGCCGGCGCTGGAGGCCGAGGCGACCAGGCTCGCGGAGCTGCGCCGCACCGCGCACGAGGAGCTGGTCGACGCCCGGCTTGCGCTGGGCGAGCACGCCGAGCTGATCGCGGAGCTGGTCGGCCTCGTCGCCGCCGAGCCGCTCCGGCACCGCGTACGCGGACAGCTGATGCTCGCGCTCTACCGCTGCGGGCGCCAGGCGGAGGCTCTTGAGGTGTACCGGCAGGGCGCCGCCGCGCTGGCCGACGAGCTCGGCCTCGACCCGCCCGAGGAGCTGCGCCGGCTCCAGTCCGCCATCTTGCGCGGGGATCCGGCGCTGGCCGTTCCCGTGCCGGCTGCCTCGCCGCCGGCCCGGGTCGTGCCGCCGCAGGCGGGCCAGGTGCCCAACCAGCTGCCAGCCACCATCGCCGACTTCGTCGGGCGGGCCAAGGAGATCCAGCAGCTGTGCACCCTGCTCGCCGAGCAGCCCGGCGAGCCCGTGCCCGGCTCCTGCGCCATCGTGTCGCTGGCCGGGATGGCCGGGGTCGGCAAGACCGCGCTCGCGGTCCGGGTCGCCCACGAGATCCGGGACCGTTTCCCCGGTGGCTGCCTGTACGCCGACCTGCGCGGCGTCGACGCCTCGCCGGCCAGCCCGCTGGCGGTGCTCGGGTCGTTCCTGCGGGCGTACGGGCTGCCGGGCGATGCGCTGCCCGACGACACCGAGGAACGGGCGGCGCTGTACCGGACGGTTCTCTCCGGCCGTCAGGTCCTGGTAGTGCTGGACAACGCCGCGGACGAGCGGCAGGTGCGCCCGCTGGTACCCGGTGGCGGCGCCCTGCTGGTGACCAGCCGGCGCCCGCTGGCCGGGTTGGCCGGCGCCCACCTTTTCGCGCTGGAGACGCTGTCGGTCGGCGACTCGCTCGACCTGCTGGCCAGGATCGCCGGCCCGGCGCGGGCGGGTGCCGAGCCGCGGGTCGCCGAGCGCATCGTCCACCTGTGCGGCCAGCTTCCCCTGGCGATCAGGATCGCGGGGGTACGCCTGGCGCAGCAGGAACAGATGGCCGCGGCAGCGCTGGGCGACCGGCTGACCGACGAGCGCCGCCGCCTGGACGAGCTGGTCGTCGCCGACCTCGACGTGCGGGCCAGCCTCGAGGTCGGGTACCAGCGCCTGGAGCCGGCCCAGGCCCGGCTGCTGGGCCGGCTGAGCCTCCTGCCGCTGACCACGTACCCCGGCTGGCTGGCCGGCACCTTGCTCGGCGCGCCGGTGGAGTCCGGGACGCGGGAGCTGGAGCGCCTGTGCCACGCGCAGCTCCTCTCACCCGCCGGGGCGCCCGGCGACGCGCGGTACCGCCTCCACGACCTGGTCCGGCTGCATGCCAGAGACCGTGCAGAGGCCGACGAGCCGCCGCAGGCGCGGGCCGAGGCGGTCGGCCGCGCCTACGCCGCGCTGGTGGCCGGGGCTCGCCGGGCGAACGACCGGCTGCCGTGCCGGCCGGTTCCGCTCCCGCCGTGGCCCGGCGAGCCTTTGTGGCCTGGCGGAGCTGTTCCGGCGGAGCCGGACGCCGACCCGCTGGCATGGTTCGAGGCCGAGCGGGAGAACCTCGTGCTCGCCGTCGAGCACGCGGTCGCGCTCGGGCGGCTCGACCTCGCCTGGCAGCTCGCCGCCTCGGCGGTCAACTTCCTCCTGATGCGCGGCTACGTCGACGACTGGGAGCGCAGCCACCGGGTGGTCCTCGACTCCGAGGGTCTCGAACCTGCCGGCGAGGCCGCGATGCGCCTCGGTCTCGGGCTGCTGCTGCGCTTCCGGGACCGCAACCGCGAGGCCGTGCCGTACCTGCGCCGGGCCTACCGGCTCTTCCGGGCGCTCGGCGACCGGCTCGGTGCGGCGGCCGCCGCCTTCTCCTGGGGCATCGCCGCCCGGATGCTCGGCGACCGCCGGCTCGGTACGGCGGCCCTTGAGGTGACCACGCGCCTGCTCGCCGCTGGCGGAACGCGCACGCCAATGGACGGGTACGTGCTGATGGCGCAGCACCACATCACCGGCGAGACGGCGATGCTGGAGCGTGCCCTGGCGATCTTCGACGAGCTCGGCGAGACGTGGGGTGCGGCCGAGGCGCACGGCTATCTCGGCAGTGTGGCCCGACGGCGAGGTGACATCGCACGGGCGATCGGGCACCTGCGTACCGCCACCGACATCTACCGGCGGCTCGGTGACCGGCAGAACCTCAACCAGCACGAGACGACCCTGGCCTACACCTACCTTGAGTCCGGCGCGACCGACCTCGCCCGCCCGCTTGTCGAGCGGGTCCTGCCGGTCGCCCGCCAGCTGCGCCACCCGTGGGGCGAGGCGGCGGCGTTGCAGGTCGCCGGCTTGCTACAGCTGGCTGAGGACCGGCCGGACGAGGCGATTTCCTGCCTGGAGCGGGCGGTGGCGATCTTCAACGAGATCGGCCAGCCGGATCCAGCGGCTCGCGCCCTGGCGTTGCTCGCCCGCGCGTACTACGCCGCGGGCGACCGGGTGACCGCGGTCCGCACCGGCCGAGCCGCGGTCGACCTGCTCACTCGGCTGGAGCTGCCGGTACGGCCGGACTTCCTGGCTTGGCTGTCCACTGTGGAGCATTGAGTCCATATATTTCCCCTCATTCCCGGGTGACACGGGTGGATCGGGCCATCCCACCATGGCCGCCGCGCATCGCTACCGTGCCAGACGTGGCGGGCGGGCGGGCCTTTGGGCGGTTCGAAGCCGCGCTGGGTGTCATCGGCATCGCCGCGTTGACCACGACGCTGGTTCTGACCACCGACTGGGATCCCGTGGCCACGTTGCGCCTGGACAAGGTGTGGGCCTGGGTCAGCTCGCCGAGCTCGCTGTCCACGCCCCCCACCACCTGGACCAAACGGGTCGCCGGCCAGCCGACGGGCGCCGCGGTGGCGGGTGACGTGGTCATCGTGACGATGCGCGGCGTGGTCGAGGCGCGCGATGTCCGCAGCGGCGAGGTCCGATGGAGCCGCGATGGCGACTGGGGCGCGGTCGCCGGGGACGAGGGCGCCGCGGTCGCCGTTGTGGGCAAGGCACACGGGCACGGGTACGACGTTGTCGACCCGGCCACCGCGACGACCCGATGGAGCGACGGCGCGGCGATCGCAGCCTGGACCTACCGGGACGTGATCCTGTCGCTCACCTGCCCGGGCTTGTCCGACTGCAGCCTGGCCGCCCGTGGACCGCGCGACGGCGCGATCCGCTGGAAGACCGCGCTGCCCGGCATCGGCAGGGCGCTCGCCGGCGTGAACCAGCCGCTGCTCGGCAGCCGGGAGCTCGCCTCGTCCTATGTGGACGCCCTCGCCGGCTCGCCCAGGCCGGTGCCGCGGCTGCTCGGCTTCCCGCTCAACGGGCGGGTACAGGTGGTCGACACATCCACCGGCACCCGGCTGCGCGAGGAGAGACCGAGCGAGACCACCCGAATCGTGGTGGTCGGCGGCCGGGTCGTCGCGTCGACCGTCGTGCGGCGCGGCGGCAACTGCCGGTACACGCTGGAGGCCCGGGAGGCCAACACCGGCCGGACGCTGTGGAAGAAGGAGGGGTACGACGTGCACACCGCGTCCGGGGCCGGCTGCGAGCAGCGCCGCGACCCGGGCGGCACGGAGAACGTGCTGGCGGCCACCCGGGGCGACAACCGCGAAGTGTTCTTGTCCATCGTGGACGGTACGGAGCTGTGGGTCGGCGCGCCCGGCGAGTCGATCCTGGCCACCGACGGCCGGTACGGACTCGTGCGCAGTGCCGACCGCACGTCCGTCAAGGAGGTCGACCTGCGCACCGGTGGGCCGGTGTGGAGCCGGCCGGCGGCCGCCAACGCCACGGTGGCGATCACCGGCCGGGCCGTGTTCATCACCGACGTGGCGGCGGGCCGGCTGCTGGCGCTGGAGCCGGCGTCGAAGCGGGTGCTGCTCGACGTGAAGAGCTCCGCAACGCTGCTCGGGTACGGCCCGACCGGGGTCGTGCTGCACATCAGCCGTACCATCGGCTTCCTTCCATACGGAGCGGTTGCGTAGGCTGCTGTTCCGTGTTCTCGTTCAGCCCACTGCTGCCGCTGGGTCCCGACAGCACGGAGTACCGCCTGGTCACCACCGACGGGATCGAGCTCGTCGACGGGCCGGGTGGGCAGCGTTTTCTCACCGTGGCGCCGGCGGCCCTGACCGCGCTCACCGCCGAGGCGATGCACGACATCGCGCACTACCTCCGCCCGGCGCACCTGGCCCAGCTGCGCTCGATCATCGATGACCCGGCGGCCTCGCCCAACGACCGCTTCGTGGCCCTGGACCTGTTGCGCAACGCCAACATCGCCGCCGGTGGTGTCCTGCCGATGTGCCAGGACACCGGCACCGCGATCGTGATGGGCAAGCGAGGGCGTTTCGTGCTCACCGACGGGCGGGACGAGGAGGCGATCTCCCGGGGCGTCTATGACGCGTACACGACGCTGAACCTGCGGTACTCGCAGCTCGCGCCGCTGACGATGTGGGAGGAGCGCAACACCGGTTCCAACCTGCCGGCGCAGGTCGAGATCTACGCCGAGGGCGACGCGGAGTACAAGTTCCTGTTCCTGGCCAAGGGTGGCGGCTCGGCGAACAAGAGCTACCTGTACCAGGAGACCAAGGCGCTGCTGAACCCGACCCGGATGATGCAGTTCCTCGAGGAGAAGCTGCGCCTGATCGGCACGGCGGCGTGCCCGCCGTACCACCTGGCGATCGTCGTCGGCGGCACCAGCGCGGAGTACGCGCTGAAGACCGCCAAGCTCGCCTCCGCCAAGTACCTGGACAGCCTGCCGACGTCGGGCTCGATGGCGGCGCACGGGTTCCGCGATCTCGCCTTGGAGGCCGAGGTCCTCGAGCTCACCCGCGAGTTCGGCATCGGCGCCCAGTTCGGCGGCCGGTACTTCTGCCATGACGTACGGGTGGTCCGGCTGCCCCGCCACGGCGCCTCGTGCCCGGTGGCGATCGCCGTGTCGTGTTCGGCCGACCGGCAGGCGCAGGGGAAGATCACCGCTGACGGCGTCTTCCTGGAGCGGCTGGAGACCGATCCGGCCCGGTTCCTTCCCGAGGTGACGCCCGCCGACGTGGACGGTGAGGTCGTGCGCCTGGACCTCAACCGGCCCATGTCCGAGATCCTGGCCGAGCTGTCCAGGTACCCGGTGCGGACCCGGCTGTCGCTGCACGGACCGCTGGTCGTGGCGCGCGACATCGCTCACGCCAAGATCGCTGAGCGGCTGGCGGACGGTGAGCCCCTTCCGGCATACCTGCGCGATCATGCCGTCTACTACGCCGGTCCAGCGAAGACCCCGGCCGGGTACGCCTCCGGCTCGTTCGGCCCCACGACCGCCGGACGGATGGACTCCTACGTCGAGACGTTCCAGGCGGCGGGCGGCTCCTACGTGATGCTGGCCAAGGGCAACCGGTCACGTCAGGTGACCGAGGCATGCCAGCGCTACGGCGGGTTCTACCTCGGCTCGATCGGCGGTCCGGCGGCCCGCCTGGCGCAGGACTGCATCACCAAGGTGGAGGTGCTGGAGTACCCGGAGCTGGGCATGGAAGCCGTCTGGCGCATCGAGGTGGTCGACTTCCCAGCCTTCATCGTGGTCGACGACAAGGGCAACGACTTCTACGCCGACACCGGCAAGCCCGTGTTGACCATCGCCCGTCGTTGAGCCGGCGGTTCCACCTCAACGTGGTGGGTTCTCCGTGCTGGCGCACGGAGAACCCACCACGTTGAGGGTTATCCACAGGTTCAAAGTCACCCTGGCGGACTGATTTGCCGGCGCGCCAGGCTGCTTTGCGTGCTTGACGAGGTATCCGCCCGCCAGGCCGGCGCGATCACCCGGGCGCAGGCGCGGGCGGCCGGTCTGACCGACGAGGCCATCGAGGTCCGGCTGCACAGCGGCCGGTGGCAGCAGGTCTTCGGTCGGGTGTACGCCACGTTCAGCGGGCCCCTTCCTCGGGACTGCCTGCTGTGGGCGGCCGTGCTGCGTACCGGCGACGGCGCGACGCTGAGCCACGAGACGGCCGCCGAGCTCGCCGGCCTGGCCGACCGCCCGTCCTCCCAGATCCACATCACCGTGCCGGCCGGCCGAAGGATCACGCCCATCCCCGGCGTGGCGCTGCACCGATCCCGCCGCGTTCACCTGGCCCGGCACGTCAGCCGGCTGCCGCCGCAGACCCGCGTCGAGGATACGGTGCTCGATCTGACCCAGTCCGCCACCGACCTGGACACCGCGTTGTCCTGGTGTGCCCGCGCTTGCGGCAGGCGTCTGACGACACCTGCCCGGTTGTCCGCGGCGCTCGACACGCGGCAGCGAGTGCGCTGGCGCGCCGAACTACACGCGGTACTGCAGGATGTCGCCGACGGGTGCCACTCGCTCCTGGAGATCAGGTACCTGCGCGACGTGGAGCGGCGGCACGGCCTGCCGCGGGCGCGCCGGCAGCTAGCCACAAGGCGCCCGGATGGCGGCCGTGGCTACGCAGACGTGTGCTATGACGAGTTCGGTGTGATCGTCGAGCTCGACGGGCGGGTGGCGCACCCGGAGCATGCCCGCTGGCGGGACATGAGCCGGGACAACGCGGCAGCCGCCAACGGCGCCGCTGTGCTGCGCTACGGGTGGGCCGACGTGGTGCAGCGGCCATGCGCGGTGGCAGCCGAGGTGGCCGGCCTGCTGAACACGGCCGGCTGGAGCGGCACCCTCCAGCGCTGCGGCTTCACCTGTGGATAACCGTCAACGTGGTGAGTTCTCCGTGCTGGCGCACGGAGAACCCACCACGCTAGGAAGAGCGCTCGGCCGCACGGAGCCGCGCGACGAGCCGTTCGAGCGCGGCCACCTCATCGCGCAGCGCCACCCGTCCCTTGCGGGTCAGGCGCAGCCACGTGCAGGGGCGGCGTCCCTCGTACCCCTTGTGGACCTCGACCAGCTCCGCCTGTTCCAGGATCCGGATGTGGCCGCCCAGGTTTCCGTCGGTCAGGCCCAGCTCGCTCCGCAACGCGGCGAACGTGCACTCGCTCATCTCGCTCAGCACCGCCAGGATGCCCAGCCGGACCCGCTGGTGCACCGTTTCGTCCAGCTCGACCGACGGATGGGTTGACGGCTCGGCGCTCACCGGGCGCCGCCCCGACTCCGCGGTCGCCGGACCACCGCGAAAGCCAGCATCGGCAGCGTTGCCACGATCAGGATCGGCCCAGGGCGGTTCAGGCCCAGCAACCCGACCTCAGCGCCCAACCCCGACGCTTGGCCACCCGACAGCAGCCAGGTCTCCCAGCCCGCGACTCTGCCCATCCCGTAGAAGTGCTGCCACCAGGAGACCAGACCCAACCAGACACCCGCGAGCGCGAGCGCCGGGCTGCGTTCGACCCGGCCGAGCACCACGACGGCGACCGCGATCGGCAGCAGCGGCGTGCGCAACGCCCACAGCCAGAGGTCGCCCGGCCGCCCGGCGCCAAGCTCGCTCCTTGCGGTCAGGGTCGCCGGGTCGACCGGCACCGCGGCGATGACCACCAATGCGGCCAGCGCGCCGAGCCCGGCGACCGCGAACCACCGCCAGGGCACCCGCATGCCGGTCCGGCTGGCATGCCAGCGGTACCAGAGGCCGATCAGCGCAAAGGCCACCGGCGTGCCGACCAACCAGAAGACGTACGACGCGACAGCGCTGCGCTCCGGGTCCGGCAGGCCGGCCCAGCCCGAGGTGCCAGATGACTCGTTGACCTGCCGGAACGGATGCCGGTAGAGCGCGATGCTCAGCAGCACCAGCGCGGCCAGCACTGCCACCGGGAACCAGGCGCCGCCGTGCGCCACCGACCTGGCCCGCTCGCGCAGGCGGCGTACCTCGTCCAGGGTCTGCCCGGCTGTCGTCATGGCCTCTCCTGCCCTGAGTACTCTGCAGCACAGAGTACTCAGGAACGCAAAGGCAGCCCAAGCAGCAGCCGCGCGCGGCAGGATGGGTGCCATGGAGTACCGCATCGAGCGCGACACGATGGGCGAGGTCCAGGTCCCGAAGGACGCGCTGTGGCGAGCCCAGACCCAGCGCGCGGTCGACAACTTCCCGATCTCGGGTACCCGCCTGGAGCGCCAGCACATCCGAGCGCTGGCCCAGATCAAGGCCGCTGCCGCGATGGTGAACGCCGATCTGGGCGTGCTCGACCGAGCCGTCGCCGAGGCGATCGCCGCAGCGGCGGCCGACGTGGCCGAGGGCCGCCACGACGACCAGTTCCCGATCGACGTGTTCCAGACCGGCTCCGGCACCTCGTCGAACATGAACGCCAACGAGGTCCTGGCGACCCTCGCCGAGTCCAAGCTCGGCGCGAAGGTCCATCCCAACGACCACGTCAACGCCTCGCAGTCGTCCAACGACGTGTTCCCGACGTCGATCCACCTCGCCGCCACCGTCGCCGTCGCCACCGACCTGGTGCCGGCGCTCGTCCATCTGGCGTCCACACTGGACACCAAGGCGGCCGAGTGGCAGACGACCGTCAAGGCCGGCCGCACCCACCTCATGGACGCCACCCCGGTCACCCTCGGCCAGGAGTTCTCCGGCTACGCCGCCCAGGTCCGGTACGGCATCGAGCGCCTACAGTCGACGCTGCCACGCCTGGCCGAGCTGCCGCTGGGCGGGACCGCCGTTGGCACGGGTATCAACACCCCGGCCGGCTTCGCCCGCCTGGTCATCGAGCGCCTCGCGCGCGAGACCGGCCTGCCGCTCACCGAGGCCCGCAACCACTTCGAGGCCCAGGGCGCCCGCGACGCGCTCGTCGAGGTCTCCGGCCAGCTGCGCACCATCGCCGTCGGCTTGTACAAGATGGCCAACGACATCCGCTGGATGGGCTCGGGCCCGCGCGCAGGCCTGCGCGAGCTGCACATCCCGGATCTGCAGCCGGGATCGTCCATCATGCCGGGCAAGGTGAACCCGGTCGTCTGCGAGGCCGTACGCCAGGTCAGCGCCCAGGTGCTCGGCAACGACGCCGCGGTCGGGTTCGCCGGGTCCCAGGGCGACTTCGAGCTCAACGTCATGCTCCCGGTCATCGCGCGTAACCTGCTGGAGTCCATCCGGTTGCTGGCCGCCGTGAGCCGGTTGTTCGCCGACCGCTGCGTGGCTGGCCTCGAGGCGAACGTCGCGCTCCTGAAGGAGTACGCCGAAAGCTCCCCCGCCATCGTCACGCCGCTCAACCGATACCTGGGCTACGACGAAGCGGCCGCCATTGCGAAACAGGCACTGAACGAAAGCAAAACGATACGGCAGGTCGTCATCGAGCGCGGACACGTAGCGCAAGGGCACATCACCGAAGAGCAACTCGACGAGTCACTCGATGTCCTGCGGATGACGCACCCGTAACATCAGCGTTCATGGCGCGTGTTGTCGTGCTCGACGTCGACGGCACCCTGGTCGACCTGGTCCCCACGATCGAGGCCGGGCTCGACGCCGTGCTCGACGAGCTACGCGCGATGAGCCCGGCGGCCGCCACGCTCACCGTCGAGGACCTCCAGGAGGACTGCGCGTTCGCTCGTGCGGCGCAACCCGATGCGGCCGTGGAGGCGTTCCGCCGGGCCGGGTTCGCCAGGAGCCTTGCCCGGCTCGGCCTCGACATGCGCGCGCTGGACCGGATCACCGAGCTGTTCTTCGCCCAGCGGTACGCCGCGATGCGCCTCTACGACGACGTACGGCCAGCGCTGGCGGCCCTGCGATCGTCCTATGTGGTGGGTCTGGCGAGCAACGGCAACAACCACGCGCACTACTGCGGCCTCGCCGGCGAGTTCGCCTTCGAGGTGTACGCCCATGTCGACGGCCTGCGCCCCAAGCCCGACCCGGCGTTCTTCGCCCGCCTGGCCGCGGTGGCCGGTGTGCCGCCGCACGAGATCGTCCACGTTGGAGACTCGCTGGAGCATGACGTGATCGCCGCTCAGCGCGCCGGGCTGCGCGGGATCTGGCTCAACCGTACGGGCGAGCCGCTGCGCCGGAGCGCGCAGCCCGACTCGGTGATCAGCACGCTCGCCGGCCTGCCGGTCGTGTTGACGGCGGCCGAGTTCGCGGCACGGGTCAGCTGAGCGCCTTCGCGATCTCCCCGGCCGTGGCCACTACCGCCGGCCCGACCGTGTCGACTTCCAGCGCCGCCAGCGCGACGACACCGACGCTCGCCTCCAGCCCCTCGACTCCGGCGATCGGGGCGGCCACCCCGTGCGCGCCGGGCTGCAGCTCGCCGGCTGTCGTGACGTAGCCGGTCGCGCCGCGCCGACCGGCGAGGATTGCCCGTCCGGCCGCGCCGCGGTCCAGCGGATGCCGCGAGCCCGTCCGGTACGCGACATGAAACTGCGTCCAGGTCGGCTCGACGACGGCCAGCGCGACCGCCTCTCCAGCGTCGGCGACCGTCAGGTGCGCCGTGGCACCGACCCGTTCGGCCAGCCGGCGCAGCGCCGGCAACGCCGCCTCGGCGAGCAGCGGTTGCGCCCGTCTGGCCAGGTGCAGCACGCCGGCGCCGAGGCGCAGCCGGCCGCCGCCGTCACGGCGTACCATGCCGTGCTCGGCGAGCGTGCTCACCAGCCGGTACACCACCGCCCGGCCGACGCCGAGCCGGGCCGCCGCCTCGGTCATGGTCAGCCCGCCGGGCGCGTCCGCCACCAGATGCAGCAACCGCAGCCCGCGATCAAGGGTCTGCGCGGTTTCACCGGCCACGCGCTCATTGTGCGCGATTCCGGCCGGATACCCTTGCAGGGTGACGCTGCGCCTGTACGACACCGCGACCCGCTTGGTGCGGGACTTCATCCCGCGTACCCCCGGCAAGGTCGGCGTGTACCTGTGTGGCCTCACCGTCCAGTCCGGACCGCACATCGGCCACCTTCGCTCCGGCGTGAACTACGACGTGCTGCGGCGCTGGCTGGTGCACAGCGGGTACGACGTGACGTTCATCCGCAACATCACCGACATCGATGACAAGGTGCTGGCGAAGTCCGTGGAGAGCGGCGAGCCGTTCTGGTCGATCGCCTACGCCAACGAGCGCATTCTCAGCGAGGCCTACGACACCCTCGGCGTGCTCGCGCCCACGTACGAGCCGCGAGCCACCGGGCACGTGCCGGAGATGCACGAGCTGATCAAGCACCTGATCGACAAGGGCTACGCCTATGTGGCCGAGGACGGCAGCGGCGACGTGTACTTCGACGTCCGCTCGTTCGCCGGCTACGGCGCCCTGTCCGGGCAGCGCCCCGAGGCGATGCAGGCGGCCGAAGACGGTCCGGAGCGCGCCAAGCGCGACCCGCGCGACTTCGCCCTGTGGAAGGGCGCCAAGGCCGGTGAGCCGGTCGAAGCGGGCTGGCCCTCGCCCTGGGGCACCGGGCGCCCCGGCTGGCACATCGAGTGCTCGGCGATGTGCTGGCGCTACCTCGGCGAGGAGTTCGACATCCACGGCGGCGGTCTGGACCTGGTCTTCCCCCATCACGAGAACGAGGTGGCCCAGTCGCACGCGGCCGGCCTGGGCTTCGCGCGGTACTGGGTACACCATGCGCTGCTCAACCTCGGCGGCGCCAAGATGGCCAAGTCGGTCGGCAACGTGATCACCCTCGACTCGCTGCTCGCCGCCGGGCTGCGCCCGGTCGAGGTGCGCTACTACCTGCTGGCGCCGCATTACCGCTCGGTCATCGACTACTCCGAGGAGGCGCTGCGCGAGGCGGCGGCGGCGTACCGGCGGATCGAGGGGTTCGTCACCCGCGCCGCGGAACGGGTCGGCCCTGGCGAGCCGGGCGTGCTGTGCGCCGAGTTCGTCGAGGCCATGGACGACGACCTGAACACCTCGCGGGCGCTGGCCAGCGTGCACGACGTGGTGCGGGAAGGCAACGCGGCCCTGGCCACCGGCGACGACAAGGCCGTGGCCGGGGCGCTGTCGAGCGTACGCGCGATGCTCGCCGTCCTCGGCCTGGACCCGCTCCATCCACAGTGGACCTCGGCGGGGACCGCGACCGAGCTGACCGGGGTGGTCGACGCGCTCGTCGCGCTGGCGCTGCAGCAGCGCGCCGAAGCCCGTACGCGCAAGGACTGGGCCGCCGCCGACGCGATCCGTGACCAGCTCCGGCGCGCCGGCATCGCGGTCGAGGACACCCCGGCCGGTCCGCGCTGGACGCTCGCGATGCAGGAGCCGTCCTGATGCCGGGTAACTCCCCGCGCCGCGGGCGGCGCACCACGCCCAAGAAGGGGCGCACCATCGGGTCCGGTGGCAAGAACCGGAAGTCACTGGAGGGGCGCGGGCGCACGCCGCCGGCCGAGGAACGGCCGTGGCACAAGGCGTACTCCGGCGACGGCGAGGTGCCCAAGCGCACCGCGTGGAAGCAGGAGAAGGAGCGCCGCGCCGCCGCGGCCGAGGGCCGGGCGCCGAAGGTCGGCCGGCCTGGACCACGGGTCGCGCCCGGGCGCAAGGGCGCCCCGGCGAAGGACGCCCCGGAGCTGCTCGTCGGGCGCAACCCGGTCATCGAGGCGCTCCGCGCGCACGTGCCGGCGACGGCGCTGTACGTCGCGCACGGTGTCGAGGTCGACGACCGGATCACCGAGATGCTGCGCACCGCCGGTGACCGGGGCATCGCGATCCTTGAGGTGAGCCGGTCGGAGCTCGACCGGATGACCGGGGGCGTCCTGCATCAGGGCATCGGGCTGCAGGTTCCGCCGTACTCGTACGAACCGTTCGAAGACCTGCTCGCGGCGGCGAACGAGCAGGTGATGCCGTTGCTGGTGGCGCTGGACGGGGTAACCGACCCGCGCAACCTCGGGGCGGTCGTACGCAGCGTGGCCGCGTTCGGGGCGCACGGGGTGTTCCTGCCGGAGCGGCGGGCGGCGGGCATGACCGCCACCGCGTGGCGGACCAGTGCGGGCGCAGCCGCCCGGGTGAAGGTCTCCCGGGTGACGAACCTGACCCGCGCCGTGCGGTCATGCCAGGAACAGGGGTACGTCGTCGCCGGCCTCGACGCCGACGGTGAGGCCTCGCTCTACGACCTGGAGGCGGCGGTCGGGCCGTTGGTGATCGTGGTCGGCTCGGAGGGGCGCGGGATGTCCCGGCTGGTCGGCGAGACCTGCGACCTGCGGGTGGCGATCCCGATGGCCTCGGAGGTCGAGTCGCTCAACGCCTCGGTGGCCGCCGCGGTGGCGCTGGCCGAGGTGGCGCGCCGCCGAATGAGCTAGCACCCGCCTCCGCGGGTGCGGCGCACCGGCTCTTCAGGCGACGTCTTCCCTCGTCGCTTCGCTCCTCAGTCCAGACGCCGCCCGCCGATGCGCGGGTACTAGCATCGGCACGGTGCAGCAGCAGGACGGGTTCGCGGTTGGGGTCGACCTCGGCACCTCCAACACCGTCGCCGTGGTGCGCTGGCCGGATGGCCGGACCCGGCCGCTACTGGTGGACGGGGCGCCGGTCATGCCGTCAGGCGTACTGCTGGACGAGCACGGGCAGCCGCATGTCGGGCGCGACGCGCAGCGGATGGCCCAGCTCGACCCGGCTCGGTATGAGCCCAACCCGAAGCGGCGTATCGACGATCACGCGGTGCTCCTCGGCGACCGCGAGGTACCGGTCGTCGACCTCCTCGCCGCGGTGCTCGGCGCGGTCGCGCGGCTCACCGTCGAGGCGGTCGGGTTTCTGCCACCGGCGGTCCTGACCTACCCGGCCGCGTGGGGTCAGCCGCGCCGGGAAAAGTTGCTGGCGGCCGCGAGCCGGGCCGGCTGGCCGCCCGTACTCCTGGTGCCGGAACCGGTGGCCGCGGCGCGCTACTTCGCCGACGTGCTGCGCCGCCCGGTCCCGGTGGGCGCCGCGCTCGCGGTCTTCGACTTCGGTGGCGGCACGCTCGATGTCGCGGTCGTTCGCAACGACGCCGGCCGGTTCACGGTGCTCGGCTCCGGTGGCATTCAGGACTTGGGCGGCCTGGACGTCGACGCCGCGCTCGTCGAGCACCTCGGCGGTGTGCTCGCCGCATCGATGCCGGACGCCTGGCGGGCGTTGGCGCAGCCGGACACCACGACGTTACGGCGCAACCGCCGGCTGTTCTGGGAGGACGTGCGAGGCGCCAAGGAGATGCTGTCTCGTACCACGGTCGCCCCGGTGGCGATACCCGGCGTCGACCAGGCGGTCCACGTCACCCGCGAGGAGCTCGAGCGGGTCGCGTCGCCGTTGCTGCGCCGGGCGGTGTACGAGACCGCGGCCGTCATCCGCCGGTGCGGCCTGCGCCCGAACCAGCTGGCCGGGCTGTTCCTGGTCGGCGGCTCGTCCCGGCTGCCGCTCGTCGCCCGGCTGTTACACGCCGAGCTCGGCATCGCGCCGACCGTGCTCGAACAACCCGAGCTGCCCGTCGCCGAGGGCGCGCTGGCCGAGATCGCGCCGCCACCGTCGTCGGCCGCGCTGACCCCGAACGAGTACGCGCAACCGCCAGCCGCACCGGTGTCCGATCCGGTCTCGCCCGCGCCGGTTGCGGCCGCACCGGTTTTGGCTGCGCCGGCGCCGGCACCCGTTCCGCGCGCCGTGCCGGGTAGCCGGCCCTGGTATGCCCGCCGGCTTACCTGGGTCGCGGCGCTGGCCGGGCTGCTCGTGCTGACGGTGGCGGCCGTCGGCGCGTACGTCATGCTGCGGCCGTCGGTGCGTCCCGTCGCGTTCGCGACGATGGTCGAGACCGGACGGTTGGTCACCGGGCTGGATGCGTCGGACCTGACCTCCTCCTCGGTCGCCATCCATAGCGACTCGGCCTACCTGGCCTGGCAGCACGGCGAGATCCTCGACGTCGCCGCGGTCGGCCTCGCCGACGGCAAGCGGCGGTGGCGCGAGCCGGTCGACGGCCGGTCCAAGTACTGGAAGGACATCATCGCCCTGCCCGATGCCATCATCGCCACGGCGTACGACTACTCATCAAGCAACCCGCGGCGGATGTACGTGCTCGACCCGGCGACCGGCAAGACCCGTTGGAGCCGTGACATATACGGCCAGGACCGCCTCATCCCGGTCGGCGACGTGCTGGTACTCGTCAGCCCGCACGACGAGACCACCCGCGGACTCGACCGCGCCAGCGGCGAACAGAAATGGCAGCTGCGCGACCCGGAGGACGCCAACGGCTACCAGATCGACACCATCGCCTTTGACACGACCACGTCGAAGGACCTCAACGGGCCGGCATCGTTCACCGGTGAGCCCAGCGCGCCCGACCTCGGCGGCAGCCGGAAGCTGCTGCAGATCACGTACGACAAGAAGCTGAACATCGTCAACGCCCAGACCGGTCACGTCGAGAAGAGCGCTGGTGGTGTGGGCGGCACGAGCGACGAGTACCTCGCCCATGACGGCCGGCTCTATGTCTTCCGGCGCGAGCAGGGGTACCGCATCCAGTACTACGACCTGGACAAGCTCGGCGAGCCGACCGTCCTCTACACGGCGCAGGACAGCAAGCACTCGATGGCCGCTGCCGCACCCTGCGGCGCGCGCCTGTGCGTCCTCGACGAGACCGGCTCCGACTCCAAGAGCGCCCAGGTGCTCGCGATCGACCTGTCCGCCCGCAAGGTCGTCTGGCACGGCGACGCGCCCGGGACCGATCAGCTCGTGCCGGTCGGCGACCGGATCCTGGCCACCACGGTCGACTCCACGCCGGCCTCGCGTTTGTTCGACCCGGACGGGAAGCAGCTGCTGCGCGGCGAGGACCAGAAGGCGGTCGGGGTACGGGTCAACGCCGTCAGCCTGATCTTCTTCGCCGAGTCGCCCACGAGCTATCCCACGGACACCGGCCTGTCCGGTGTCACGGCCGGGTCGGGCGCCCGGACCGCGCTGGGCCAGCTGTCCAAGACGCGCACGAATACGTGCGCCTGGACCGAGCGGTACATCGCCTGTACCCAGGAGAAGGACTTCACGATCTGGCGGTTCGCTCGTTAGCCCGGCCGGCCATGCCGCTGCGTGCGGCATGGCCGGCCGTCGTTCGTCAGCTCAGATTCGCAGGCCGGTTACGGCGTGGAAGGCGTGGTGGTGGTCGGTGCGCGGCTTGACGTGGACCGTCTCGCCGAGGGACGGCTCGCGCCGGCCGTCGGTGCGGACGACGAACCGCTCGTCCGCGCCGTCCATCGCGGCGTGGCCGTAGACGTACGCGTCGGAGCCGAGCTCCTCGACCAGGTCGACCACGATTGGCATGCCGCCTTCGGTGGAGGTGACCAGGTCGCAGTCTTCGGGGCGGAAGCCGACCGTGACCTGCCCGTTGCTTCCTTCGGCGGCGGTCGCCACCTGCTCGCGGGTCAACGGCAGGATCATGTCGACGAACTTGGCCCCGGCCTCGGTCAGCCGGACGGTCTTGATGTTCATGGCCGGCGAGCCGATGAACCCGGCGACGAACACGTTGCCCGGGCGGTCGTAGAGCTCACGGGGCGTGTCGACCTGCTGCAGGACACCGTCGAGCAGCACGGCCACCCGGTGCCCCATCGTCATGGCCTCGATCTGGTCGTGGGTGACGTAGACCGTCGTGGTGCCCAGCTTCGCCTGCAGGGTCGCGATCTGCGACCGGGTCTGTACCCGCAGCTTCGCGTCGAGATTGGACAGCGGCTCGTCCATGAGGAAGACCTGCGGCTCGCGTACGATCGCGCGACCCATGGCGACGCGCTGGCGCTGGCCACCGGAGAGCGCCTTCGGCTTGCGGGTGAGGTACTCCTCCAGCTGGAGCAGTGCCGCCGCTTCCTTGACCCGCCGGTCGATCTCCGGCTTGGGCGTCTTGCGCAGCTTGAGGGCGAACGCCATGTTCTCGTACACGCTCATGTGCGGGTAGAGGGCGTAGTTCTGGAAGACCATGGCGATGTCGCGGGCCTTGGGCGGCAGGTGCGTGACGTCGCGGTCGTCGATGTAGATCGTGCCCTTGTCGACGTCTTCGAGACCGGCGAGCATGCGCAAGCTTGTGGACTTGCCGCATCCCGAGGGACCGACCAGGACGAGGAACTCGCCGTCACCGATCTCGAGGTCGAGGGAGTCGACCGCTGGTCGCTGAGTGCCCGGATAGGTCCGGGTCGCGTTGGAGTACGTAACCGTGGCCATGACGGTGTGCGTCCTTTCACCGGCAGGAACGTGCCGGACGATCCGAGTGAAAAGGATCTGGCGCGGCCGGCATATGGCCGGGCCAGGCTCAAGTCAACGTAGACGGCGTTGGGCTTGCGTGCCAAGGGGCGGTTGTACCTCTCGTACCAGTTCAGAGGCAAAGATTCCGTTTTAGGGCGGCTCAATTTTTGGCCGGTCACGTGGCATACGGCGTTCGCTCGGGCGAGGGGTGGCTGCGCGTACGATCGCAGAGGGTTGCAGGGGTACGCCGGCGTGGCGCAATTGGCAGCGCATCCGACTTGTAATCGGAAGGTTCGGGGTTCGAGCCCCCGCGCCGGCTCAAGGAGAAACGTAGATCAAAAGGGACTCTGATACCAGCCGCGTGGCGCCGTACGTGGTGCGGGCAAGGCGATCATGGCGGCCAGGTCAACCGGGCGCTGCGCCACCTGTCCCCCGACGCCGGCGCTACGTCGATGGACTAGAGCGTGTCCCGTGGATCATGTGACCACCACCGAGCTGAGCGTGGAACAGATCGCGCGGCGCGCTGGGTTCGGCACGGCCACGTCGCTGCGCCAGCACCTGCGCGCCACGATCGGGGTGGCGCCGACCGCGTACCGGCGCGCGTTCGCCTGGCGTTGGGCCCGGGTCTCGACGATCGCGTCACAGGCTCGGTGGTAGGCCGAATGCGGGGAACAGCGACGGTTGTTCGAAGGCGGCGATGTCGATGAGCTTGCGCCGCTCGATGCGGAGCACGCATATCGCGAACGGGCGGAACGCGTCGTCGCCGGGCCGGCGCAGGTATGCGGCCACGCCGGGTTGGCGGTTGGCGGTGATGGGCAGCAGGCGCACTCCGTCAGGGGTCATGAACCGTGTGATCAGCATTGCGGTATCGGGGAAGTAGAGCTGCCGGCTCACGTAGTCACGGGTGTCAGGCGCGATCCGGAAGTATCCGCCGCGTTCGGCATCCAGCAGGGATGCGAAGACGCTCGGCGAGTCGAACCGAGGGCAGCAGAACCAGTCCACCGTACCGTCGCTGCTCACCAGCGCCGCGGTCTGCAGGTCACCGATGAACCCGTGCTCACTGATTTCTGGATAGCGATCCATGACCAGCTTCCCTGGGGTTTGCGCGGTGGGGACCTGGTTCCGCGCTGACGCTCAGTGAGCTAGTGGCGCCTCCCCCGCGCAGGGTGATTAGCCGATGCTTCAACTAGTAGTTCAGCGCCCGCTGCTTCAGGCGCTCGAACTCGTCGGCGGTGATCCTTCCCTCCTCATGGAGCCGCGCAGCCCTGGCGATTTCATCGGCCGCGCCATAGCTCGGGCTCCCAGAGACCGCACCCTGACGCTCGCTGAACATCCAGCCGCCCTGCTCTGCGGTCGCCGGTCTCGCGATCAGGTAGATGAGGATCCCGAGGAAGGGAAGGACCAGGATCAGGACGATCCAACCTGCCTTCGCCCAGCCCGACAAGTCCCGCCGCCGCAGGATGTCAGCGAAGACACCGATGAACATCCAGATGAACGCAAACCAGAAGAAGAAGACGAGCATCGACCAGAGAACCGTTCCGAACGTCCACTCCACAGCGACACCCCCGTCCGTCCTCGGTTCGATCGTGTGCTGGTGGCCGCCGGGTGGCATCATCTGCGACGGGTGAGATGGGGTGCTCAGACGCGCCCGATGCCGAGCTGATCCTGTGCGGGTGAAAGTCCCGGCGCCGGCTCACGTGTTCCAGTGCCGGCCGTCGGTCGACCGCCTCGATGTGCCGCAGCCTCGCACCTGTTCGACCAGGAGGCCGCCGAGCGGCGGTCGGCGTTCGTGCTCAGCCAGGTGCTCGGCCTGTCCTACGCCGAGGCGGCGCAGGCCGAGAAGGTCCCGGTTGGCACCATCCGGTCACGAGTAGCGCGGGCCCGGATGCAGCTGGTCGAGGCAACCCGGGCCGCCCTGACCGGCCGACTCCGGCCACGGCGTGTCCACTCCAGCCGTGCCGGGTTGGCGCCGCTCTTATCGGGCAGCGCTGGCCGCCCGCGCCCGGCGGCGGCGTACCGCGAGCAGCGTTGCCCCAGCTATCGCGGCCAGCGCAGCCACGCCGGCCACCAGCCAGGCCGGACCGCCGCCCCCGCCGGACTTTGCCGCCGCCGCAGGCGACGGTGACTGCGCCGCTGACGCTGTGGTCGGCGCCGCGCTCGTCTTGACCGGGCTCGGGCTGGGCGGTACGGCCGCGGCCGGACGCAGGGTGACCGTGGGCGCGGGCTGGTCCGGGTTGGGATTCGCCGCCGATGGCGGTTCGATCCAGCGGTCAACGCGTCCGTCGCTGTAGGTCACCAGCGTCTTGAACACCAGCACGGTCGGGGCGACCGGCAGTTGCGCGAGCCGCACTGCGTACTTCGCGTCGGTCTTCACCCGCAGCGGCGGCCCAGCGACCGTGTAGCCATCCGCACCGGCCGTCAACGTCCACGCGGCCGGCCCACTGACCAGCATGACCTGACTGGGCGCGATGCCCTCCGGCAGCACCACCCGCACCGATGCGATACCGGCCGTCGGCGACTCCGCCTCCGCCGTCATGGTCATCGTGACATTGGTGGCGCCCGCCTGCGGATTGTCGATCACGACCTCGGCATGCGCCAACGCCGGAGCCGCGGTCGCCAACACCGCGACGACACTCACCGCCGCCACGGCAGCGGCTCGCATAGCCAAGCGTTCGAACACCGGTCTCCCCTCGCACGGCTAGACAGTGATACACGGTACAAAGACACGGTGGGTAGCCAGTCGCGAAGCCGTTACGGTTCCCACCACGCCTCTAGACCGCGACGATGAGCAGACACTGCCCTTCCCACGGCAAATGTAGGCGCCTGCCTTCCTCGACCTGGCGTGGCTCGAGCCACAGGTCCTGGCCGCGGGCCGCTGCAGTTTGGCTCATTGCGGAAATAGGTTGGCCCACAGGCGGACGCCTAGCCGGTCTGGTTCGCTGACGCTGTCGGCGGTGGCAAAGTCGGCAGCGCCTCATCGCGTTCGGTCGCAGCTACGTACGCTAGGTGCTGGAAGACCCGGCGGTCGCCCGCCTGGCCTTCAGTGCCGGCCGCACCGAGCCCGCGACGCCGATCTCGCCCCACCCGCATGACGTGCTCGTCGCGGAGCTCGACCGGCTCGTCGACATCGGCGGTCTGACCGCGTCGGCGCGCCCGGAGCCGAGTTCGTCGTCTGCGCAGCCGTGCACGGGCTCGCCACCCTGCTCGCCGACGGGCTCATCCGCCTCGACAACCAGCGGGCCGTCGACAGCGAGGTAGAACGACTGGTCCGCGCCGTCCTGACCGGCCTGGTGCAGGAGAAGCCTCCATCCCCGGCCTGGCCGACAGCGCGGTCTTCCCACTGAGAACGCCTGGCGAGGGGGCAGGCCCGCCGCTCCGCGCGCGAACCGCAGCGGCGTTGAGCGAGCCGGCGTCGCGGCGCCTCAGGCGGAGCGCGGCTCGAAGACCGCCCACGGCCGTACCGGCACGAGCGCGTACGGGTTGGGTGACACGAGTGCGTCCAAGGCGTGCAGGTGCGCGTACGGATCGGCGGAACCAAGCCGTAACGAGGTCCATCGCTGCCGCGTGACCGCGAGGCTCACCAGGTGCGGCCGATCCCGCCGGCTACTTCGCTCGTCAACGACCGAAACCCGGCCATTGAGCCGGATCACGTCGACGACCGTCGGCTCCAGCGCCCGGTACAGGTCGGCCAGCACGCAGAGCACCACCTGCGCGACGACACCGGCGTACCGGTGGCGCACCTCGGTTTCCGGGGCGGGATCCCAGACGAGCTCGTCCCGCTCCGGCAGGTACCGGCACGCGCGGGCGACTGGAACCAGCTGCGGGCCGGGCAGCTCGTACTCGGCGTCCAGCTGGCGCGACCCAGGCCGGTAGCGCAGTCGCCAGGACGGCTGTAACCCTTCCGGCCACGACCGTGCGGCCAGCACGATGCCGGCGTACTCCTCGACGGCCTCGCGGCTGCGCGCCCGGTACCCGGCTTCAAGGCGGCCGATCGCCTCGGCCTGGGCCCGAGCGCGCTCCCGTGCCGAGCGTTGGCCGGGCAGCCAGCCCGGAAGCCGGCGACGACCCGGCGCGGATCGCCGTTTGAGGGCCGGAAAGCCGACGTCGAGGGGCGTGGACAGCGCCGTCTCCAGCAGCGAGTCCAAGGCGGCCGTACGCTTGGCCAGCTCCGCGCTGGCCTCCCGCGCCTCGGTATGCCGCCGGGATCGGTACGCCTCGATGCGTTCCCCCGCGTCGGCGTACCGCCGCTGCTGGTCCTCGCGCTCCTGGATCGCCAGCTCCGTCTCGACCTGACGGGCGGCTCGTTTGGCGGCCGTGCGCTGCCAGATGCGCACCCGCTGCGCCTGCCGGCGCTGCATCTCGACCCGGGCGCGCTGCTGCTGGGCTTGCTGCGCGGCCCGCTGCTGTACCGCCCGGGTCTGTGCCGTCCGCTCCAGCTGCGCCGCGCGCTGCTGGTGGGCCGCGCGCTGCTGGTGGGCCGCGCGCTGCTGGGCCAGCTGCGCGTGCTGGAGCTGTTGGACCCGTTGTTGCGCGGCTCGTTGTGCCGCCTGCTGCTGCGCCGCTAGGTGCGCCCTGTCCGGTGCCACGCCGCCTCCCCCGCGTAATAGCACCCCATGCTTAGCGTGACACATGAGCGCACGCGTGCCTGTCAACCCGTCGACACCCTCGCCCCGCCACGACTGCATAGGCACGACTGCATAGGCCAGCTGCGAGCGGGTACGCAGTCCGGCTGGCCGCCGAACGCTGTCGCGGCAGGAGTTGGGAGGGGTTATGTTGCCGGTCGCGGAGCTCCCGGCGCAGCTGCTGGCGTGGGCGAGGGCCAAGACCGGTACCGCGAGGGTGGTGCGCTGGACCGCCGAGCCGATCGCCGGTGGGACGGTCTCCGACCGGGTTGAGCGGATCACGCTGTACCTGGAGGACGACGACGGCGCGGTACGCAACGTCCGGGTGGTCGGCAAGCACGCCCTCCCGCACGAGATCGCCGGCCTGAGGCTCGCGCAGGCGGTGCGGCCGGCCGCCGCCGCGATCCCGGAGCTGATCGCCTGGGGCTCGGATCCGGTAGGGCCATGGCTGGTCAGCGAGCACCGGGCCGGGCAGTCGTTGCGCGATCGGCCGTCGCCCGTACCGGCCGCGCTGTTCGACTCGCTGGCCCGGCTGCACGCCCGGTACCACGCCGCGGTCAGCGAGCTGGCCGATATCCCGCGCGTGGACGCGGGCTGGTGGCGGCACCTGTGCCTGTCCTGGGTGCTCCCGCAGGTCGCCGATGCCCGCGGCGAGCCACATCCGGCCGCCACTCGGGAACGCGCCGTCCAGCTGGTCACCGCCGCCGCCGACGAGGTACGTGTCGGATCGGTTCTCGCCCGGCTGACCCCAACGCTGCTGCACGGTGATGTCCATCCGAGCAACGTCCTCGTCAACGGCGGCGACGTGTCGTTGATCGACTGGGGGAGCAGCCGGGTCGGCCCGGCCATGCTGGACCTGGCGAACCTGGTCGGCACCGGCTCCGGCAGCCTGGCCACCTACCGGTGCTCCTGGCAGCGGCTCACCGGTCAGCCGATCGACGCCGAGCAGGTCGAGCTCGGCTACCGGTGGGCGGACCTGCAGATCCCGACCCAGTACCTGCCCTGGATGATGCGGCACCGGCCCACGGCCGAGGTGACCGGTGTGCTGGACCGCATCGAACGGGCAACGGCCGCGCTATAACCGGTCAGGACCGATCCTCATCTGCAGGCGGACCGCCGTACCGGCCGGTGAGCTACGGATCTGGACAAGATCACAGAGCTGGTTGGCGAGCCACAGGCCGCGCCCGCCGATCTGCTCGACCGCGGGGCGTTGGCGCCCGAGGAGAGGCTGGCCGTGGATCTGTCCGGCGTCGCGTACCTCACAGCTGAGCGTGTCTCCGTCGCGCCAGACTCGAACCGTCCCTGTTCCACCGCCGTGGCGCAGGCTGTTCGTCGCCAGCTCGTTGGCGGCCAGCGTGAGGTGCTCGGTGGCGACGGGGTCCAGGCCTGATCGGCGGGCGTGCTGCAGGACGAGGGCGCGTACCGCTCTCAGCGCCTCGCAGCTCGGTCCGAACGCCAGCGCCTCGGCGCTGGCGGGCGGTGGGGAGAGTGGCTGGTCGAGGCGGGACGGTGACGGGTGGGCCGCCAGGTACTCGCCGCTGACCCGGCGAGTGCCGTCGTACGCGACGAAGGGATGGCTTCGACGGGCCTCGTCGACCACCGAGGGCTCAAGGGCCGCCACATCGTACGGGCACAGCAGTGACCACGCCGGGCTGTCGGCGAAGGCGAGGTTGAGCAATGTTTCATGCGCCTGACACTCGACGAGCTCGGCAGCGTGGCGGCCGGCCCAGATCGGCTCTCCAATGCCTCGAACCGGCCGGTCCGCCCGCAGGTGCTCGTCGACGAACTCGCGCCACCGGGGAATGATCCGAGCCGGGTTGCGGCCGATGTGGGTCATGTCGGCGAAGTGCACCCGGCTGGCGTCGCTGCCCAGCTCCTCCCGCAGCGCTGCGATCTTGCTGGCATCGACCACGACCAAGGCGGGCTCACCGCGCGCGAGCCCTTCTCGGAGGAACGGCACCGTACCCTCAAGAAACTGGCGTCGACCGGCGTAGAACAGTGCCTCGTGAACGAATGCCTGGCTGGCTGCCGGACCTGCCCTGGTCTCGGTGAACATCACCGTGGGTCCTTTGTCGCCACGGCGGAGGCACCCGCGCGGTCGGTGCGTTGTTCGTCGGCCAGGTCCGGCTGGAACTTGACGTTCGGCACGGTGTCGTGCAGATCAAGCAGCGTCCAACAGCGCCGCAGCAACGCGCTCGCGTCCTCGATCATGACCCGAAGGTCCGGGCGGGACCGCGCCACCCGCACGATGGCTTGCATGCCGGCCACGGCGATGAACCGCAGCCGGGCCACTCGCAGCCGAAGTGAGGATGACCGGCCCGCCACGGTCGCCAGTGCCCGGCCGAACGGTTCGGCGTTCGAGTGGTCGATCTCGCCACTGACCTCCCAGGTGCCCCCGGCGACGTGCCACAGCCGGAAACCGAGCTCGATCGGCGGGTTGCCCAGCGTGAGCGGGTGTACCGCCACCACCTCCGCGATCGTGATGGCGTCGAAGCGTGCGGTCCGGTACGCACAGGCCGCCGTGATACCCAGCTCCGCGACCGCCTCGTCCACCAGCAGCTCGAAGGCGGCGACCTCCGCCCGGCCCGGCGGCAGCGCCAGCAGCCAGTCCATGTCCGCGACCACCCGCAGCCCGTGGTATCCCTCGTTTCGGGCCGCGGCCGTCTCCCGGTGCAGCATCGCGTACATCACGTCCGGGTCGACCGGCCCGTCAGCGAAGATCGCCACCCGTGGGTCGACCGCGGTGACCGACGGCCCGTAGGCGGCCAGGCTCGCCCGCGGGCCGAACCGGAAGGCCTTCTCCTGGCGCCGCGTACCCTCGGCCAGGCAGGCGGCGGTCCACCGCTCGAACCGCGTGGACGACCCGACCACGAAACACGCGTGCGAGCCGGGGGCTAACACGTCCGACTCCGACAGCTCGCCCACCTGGCGATTCGCGCTCTGCACATCACGAGGGTACGGCCGACCCGCCGCACCCGCAGGGAAACGGCTGGCTAGCGTGTGCACCGTGCGCCTAGCGACCTGGAACGTCAACTCGGTGACCGCTCGGCTGCCCCGGCTGCTGGACTGGCTGGCCGCCACCCGGCCCGACGTGGTGTGCCTGCAGGAGACCAAGACCGTGAGCTTTCCCGCCGAGGAGGTGGGCCGGCTGGGGTACGCCACAGCGGCGCACGGCGACGGTTCGTGGAACGGGGTGGCCGTGCTCTCCCGGGTCGGCCTCACCGACGTCAGCTCGGGGTTGGCCGACGAGCCTGGGTTCCCCGAACCCGAGACGCGGGCGATCGGGGCCACGTGCGACGGCGTCCGGGTCTGGTCGGTCTACGTGCCCAACGGCCGTACCGTGGGCTCGCCGCACTATGCGTACAAGCTCGCCTGGCTCGCAGCCTTGCGCACGACGCTCGCCCGGGACCTGGCGGCCGGCGAGCGGCTCGTGGTGTGCGGGGACTTCAACGTCGCGCCGACCGACGCCGATGTCTGGGACCCGGCCGCCTTTGTCGGGTCCACCCATGTGACGGCACCCGAGCGGGCCGCGCTCGCGGCGCTGCGGGAGCTGGGGCTGGTCGACATCGTGCCGCAGCCGATGAAGGGGCCGAACCCGTTCACGTACTGGGACTATCGCGCCGGGATGTTCCACAAGGACATGGGCATGCGCATCGACCTGGTCTACGCCACCGAGGCGCTCGCCAGCGGCGTGCGGTCGGCGTACATCGATCGCGAGGCGCGCAAAGGCAAGGGACCCTCGGACCACGCCCCGATCGTCATCGACCTCTGACCCCGGCGTTAGCTGGCGTACCGGCTGGCGTCACATGATGACCCCAACCTCGGTGAGCAGCCGGCGAGCGTCCTGCAGTTTCTCGAATGCTCGTACGTTGAGCCCCGGAACGGTCAGCTTGGCGGCGGTCGGTATGCCGCTGCCCGAGGGCGGCTCGGCGCCGCCGACCACTGGGATCTCGAAGGCCTCCTCGGCGAAGTACCGTTGGGCCGCGGGCGAGAGCATGAAGTCGACGAAGGCGTTGGCAGCAGCCTGATGGCTGGTGCCTTTGATGATGCCGACGCCCGCCACGTTGAGCAGCCCCCCAGGCTCACCACCCGGGTAGAACTTGGCCGCGACGTTGTTGGCCTCGCCGTCGTCCTGCAGGTAGTAGAGGTAGGAGTGGCTGCCGAAGCCGACCTGGATGATCTTTCCTGCGGCCACGGCTTTGACGATCGGTACGGCGCCCGGGACGGCGGCGGGTGCGTTTGCCTGGATGCCTTGCAGCCACCCGCGAGTCTCGTCCTCGCCCTTGAGTTGGCGCAGCTCGGTGATGACGTCTTGCAGGGAGCGGCTGGTGGGGTCCCAACCGATGCGGCCACGCCAGGCCGGATCGGTGAACCCCAGGATCGAGTCGGGCAGGTCGTCCTCGCTGAGCCGGTCGGTGTTGTAGAACACGACGTGGGCACGGCCGGCGGTCCCCACCCAGGTGCCGTCGGGTGACCGGTACGCCTGCGGTACCCGCTGGAGCTGCCCGGCGGAGAGCGGCGCCAGCCGCCCGGCGGCGCTGAGCGATCCGAGGGCGTCGCTGAGCGGTCCGTAGAACACATCGGCGGTCGAGTCGCCGCCGTCCTCGATGATCTGGTCGGCCAGCTTGATCGGGTCTCCCCAGCGGGCCTTTACCTTGATCCCGGTCTGCTGTTCGAACAGCTTGAACAACGGCTCGGCGATGAACCGGTCACGCGAGTAGACGGTGAGCGTGTCGGCCGGCTCGTGGCCGGCGGCCCGTTCCTGGGGTACGGCGGGAGAGCGGGCACCGGTGCCGCTGTCGTCGCCGGTACATGCGGTGGCGGTGGTCGCGACCATCGCCGCCAAGACCAGCAGCCGAAGCAGTTGCGGCATCGGTGGGCGGCGGGACCGGTAGGCCATGGTCGTGTCCTCCACTATCACGGTGGCTGTGAACGTCGTGTCAGAGGTAGGCGAGGGCTTCGCGGACGGTCAGGCGAGAGGCGCGGGTCGCCGCCGCTTCGGTGGCGAGCATGGCGCCGAGGACGACGAGTGCGGTCCAGATGGCGGCGGCGAGGAAGGAGATTCGCAACGGCAGCGGCGCGTAGAAGAAGAGGTTGCCCAGCAGGGCATCCATGGCCGCGGTGAGCCCGAGCGCCGGGATGGCCGCCAGCAGGCAGCTGGCCAGGGCGATGAAAACGCCTTCGGCGACGACGATGCGGCGTACCGTCTTGGGGCGCGCCCCGATGGCGTGCATGACACCGAACTCGCGGGTCCGTTCGAGCACGTTGGCGCCCATCGTGGAGGCCAGACCGATGCAGCCGATGAGACCCATCGGCAGGGCGGTCGCAAGCAGGATCACCAGGATCGGTTCCAGGTGCCCTCCCGTTGAGGCTTCCTGCCGCCCGACCGACGCCGCGGACTTCACGTCGACGCCCGCGTCGGTGAGCCTCGTTTCAACGGCCCTGGCGACCGCGGCACGGGTCTGCTCGTCGTGGCGGTCGGCGGCGATGCGCAGCGTGTTCGACCACTGTGGTTGGCCCATGGCTTTGGCCAGGCCCTCGGCCGTCACGTACGCTCCGCCGGCGTCGCCGCGTTCTTCGGCGATGCCGACGACGCGCCAGGTGGTCGCGGTGCCATTGATGGACAGTTGCACGGTGCCGCCGGCGTGGACGTCGAAGTCGGTGCTGGCCAGCGTGACCTGGCTGAGCACGATCGCGCCGGTTTCACGAGGCTTCAGCCAGCGGCCCTCTCGCAGTGTGGGGATCGTCAGCATGGTGGTGTCCGCCGGGATCGCGGTGACGAAGACGCCGCCGTGGCCCTGGTCGGGGTAGGTGCGGGTCAGCGGGAGCTTGCCCGGCCCGGAGACGCCGGCCGACGCGATGGTCCAGCCCTCGACCCGGTTCACGCCCGGCACCTGCGCCACGACGGGGGCGAGCGCGTCCACCGAGGTCGAGTTGGCGAGCTGCACCACGACATCCCATCGGAGCCGCTCGGTGGCTTGTTCGGCGACCGCTTGCGTGCCCTCGCGTGCGGACATTCCGGCGACGAACATCATGCCGGCGCCGGCCAGCAGGCCCACGGACAGCAGGAACCGGGCGGGGCGGCGGATGGTGTTGCGCAGCGCCATGAGCAGGCCACGGTCGAGGCGGCGAGCGCGACCGATCCAGGCCAGGACGGCCGCCGCCACGCGCGGGTTCGCACTGGCGCCGTGATGGTCGATCGCCGCCCGTACCGTGGTGCGGCTGGTTTTGACCAGCGGTACCAGGGCCATCAACACCGGCAGGACCAGTCCGGCGGCGAGGATCACCAGGTAGGTCCACCAGGCGGCCGCCACGCTGGCGGCCTGGATGCCCAGGAATCCAAGGACGTTGGGGGCGAGGCCCCGGCCGATCAGGATGCCGAGGGGCAGCGCCAGCAGGGTGGCGGCGCCAGCCACGATCAGTGTCATCGCCAGGTACAGGCGGCCGATGCGCGCGGATCGGGCACCGATCGCTTTCATGATCCCGATCTGGGGTATCTGCTGGGTGAACAGGCCGCCCAGCATGTTCGCGACCAGGATGGTGGCCAGCAGCAGGGCGGCTCCCGCGCCGACCAGCAGCGCGCTGAGCAGTGCGTCGGCTTGCCCTTGGTGGGGGTGCGCATAGGGCTTGGGTACCTGAATCTCCCGGATCGCCAGCCCGTGCTCGCGCTGCAGCCACTGGCCCACCTCGCCGGCAACGGCGACGATGGCATGGCGGTCCCGGCTCGGCGTCGCCTGCCCCGGGCCGGCGACCTGAATCTTCAACTGGTCCAGGACGTCCGGCTCCCCGAGCGCGGCCAGCGACGCCGTGGACAGATAGGCCTGCCCGGTCTGCTGCTGGGGCGCGGGCGCGAGGCTGGGGTCATAGACGGTACCGGCAACCCGCAGCCGAGCCCGTTTGCCGCCCGGAGTCGTGACGGTCACGGTGTCGCCCACCGCCACGTCCAGCAGGGTGAACGAGTCGCGCCTGATAAAGACGTCCCCAACGGATGGTGGCCAGCTGCCCTGCTGCACCTGGAAGGTCGCCATCCGCATCGGCTCGTCCGGCGCGGCGACGAACACCTGCAGCGGAATGTCGCGCGGGCGGCCGTTGACCTCGATTTCGCTGGTGAACTGGGTGCGCCCGGTCGCCTCGATGACGCCCGGCCGGGTCCGGGCCTGCGCCGCGATCGCCGCCATCTCCTCGGCGTCAACTCCCGGGCCGAACCGGATCGTCGCCGACGCCGGCTCGGTGCCCAGGTACGCCTGTTCGGTCTCCCTACCGATGGCGCTCCACGCGAACAGCACACCACCGAACACGGTCAGGCTGACCGCGATCGCGACCACCATCAGCACGAGCCGGGGCCAGGTCGCCCGCAGGTCCCGGCGCAGCTTGACCCCCATCAAGCTCATGCCGACACTCCCGCCGATGCGGGCTCGTCGGTGACGACACGGCCGTCCCGCAGTGTCACCTCGCGACCGACGATCGAGCGGATATCGCGTTCATGCGTAACCACCACGATGGTCCGTCCCTCGGCGTTCAGGTCGGCGAACAGCGCCAGGACCGCTTCGGCCGTGGTCGAGTCGAGGTTGCCGGTCGGCTCGTCGGCCAGCAGGATCGGCGGATCGTTCGCCAGCGCCCGGGCGATCGCAGCCCGCTGCTGCTGACCTCCGGACAGCGTCGCGGGTACCTTGTCGGCCTGGTCACCAACCCCCACCCGCTCCAGCAGGTGCTGCGCCCGCTCACGCCGCTCACCCGTCGGGATCTTCTTGGCGAAGTCCATCGGCAGCATCACGTTCTCGGCAACGGTGAGCGTGGGCAGCAGCTGGAAGAACTGGAACACCAGCCCCACGTGCCGTCCCCGCCAGGCGGCCAGCCCGGACTCCGACAACCGACCGAGATCGGCGCCGGCCACGCGAACCGTCCCCGAGGTGGGCCGGTCGATGCCGGCCAGCAGGTTCAACAGCGTCGTCTTGCCGCTGCCCGACCGGCCAACCACGGCGACGAACTCGCCCGGCTCGATGTCGAGGCTGACGTGGTCGACGGCGACGACCTCGCCCGCGCTCAACGGGTACGCCTTAACGACCTTGCGCAGCTGTATCGCGTGGTCCACTGTGGAATGCCTCCGTGTCACGTTGATTTTGCGCGGCGCCGTTCGACCCGGGAAGCGCCGCGTGGTCGGACAGTCGTTCCTTACAGCGAGTGGCGGCGAGGGCCGTGCCCGCCGCCGACGAGAAGCATGGTGACGACCAGCAGGGCCAGGACGGCTACGACGATCGCGACCACCTTCACCCAGCGTGGTATGCCGCCGGTCGGTTCGCGGTCGTATGGCATGCCGGGGTCGTCGCCGGGTTCGGGCTGGCCGGGCTGGTCAGTCATGTGCGTGTCCTCTCCCGTGCTGTTCCGGGCCTGGCGGCCGGCGCGGCAGCTGCTCCACGGCGCCCTGGGGTGATGTCCAGGTCACGGTCAGGCGATCTCGTCTGCCGACCTGTTCGAGGCGATGGGCGATGCGCTCTTCGAGCTGGTACAGGCTTTCCTCATCGGGAGCCTCGGCGCGCAGGGTCAGCACGCCCCGGTCGGCACGTAGCGTGCACCGGCCCAAGCCAAGCCTGATCACGCCCTGCTCATCCGACCATTCGACGTGCGCCCGCATCCGTGGGTTGGCCTTCGCCACAAGCTCGACGTGGCGGCAGAGCTGGACGAGGTACCGGCTGGAGCGTTCGGTTTCCACGCTGGCCTCGGCGATCAACACTTTCGCCTCTCTTCCGACTCCGTGACGACCCCACCGTCGTCTATCGCCATAAGGTACGAAGTCCCGGACGGCGGCGAAACGCCCGGCGCGGGGACCTTGCGCGTACCCAAAACGTGGACGCGGATCATCGGCCGGGGCGACTCCCCGCCGCGCCCGCGGAGCTACCCTCGCCCTGAGATGTCATCGACGGCCACCGCCCACCGGCTGCTCGCGGCCCGGCCCGGCTCCGCGGCGCTCCTCGATGCTGCCATCGCGGCCGCGGCGCTCGCCGGCACGCTGGCGCTGATCCGGCACGGCGGCGTCGCACCGACCCGTCCCGGGTCCGGCTCGCTCGATCTGGTCGGCGTCGTGCTCGCGGCGTGCTCCACGGTGCCGCTGATTGCCTGGCGACGCGTCCCGCTCGGCGTGTTCGTGGTGACCGCGGCGGCCGGTGTGCTGCTGGCCGGGCTCGGCTACCCGGTCGACCTGGTACCCGGCCCCACCGTCGCGGTCTATCTGCTCGCTGCAAGCCGGGAGCGGCAGACGCCGTGGACGAGGCGTACCACCGCCACCGTCGTCGGGCTGTTCGCGGCGTACCTGGCCGCGACCGCCGCGGCGCAGGGCAGCTTCCCGGCGATCCAGCTGCTCCACACCGGCATGGCCTGGGCGGTGGCCTGGTTCGCCGGCGAGCGGACGCGCCTGCGGCGGGAACAGATGATCGAGCTCCGGGAACGCGCCGCCCGCGCCGAGCGGGAAGCCGAACGCGAGCGCCTGCTGGCCGTCGCCGAGGAACGCGCCCGCATCGCTCGCGACCTGCACGACTCCGCCGGCCACGCGATCAATGTGATCGCCGTACGCGCGGGCGCGGCCCGGCTGCGGCACCACCAGGAGCCGGACCGCTCGCTGGTGGCCCTGCAGGCGGTGGAGAAACTGGCACAGCAGACGGCCGAGGAGATCGACCAGATCGTCGGCACGTTGCGCGCGGGGGACCCCACCGACGGGGTCGTCGAGGCTCCGTCCGGGCTGGGGTCACTGGGCACCTTGATCGCCCGGCATGTGGCGGGCGGGCACACGGTGACGCTGGACACCGCGGGCACTCCGCGACCGCTGGGCCACGCCACCGACCAGGCCGCTTACCGGATCCTCCAGGAGGCGCTCAGGAACGCCGCCAGCCACGGCGCGGGCAGCGCCCGCATCGAGCTCGCGTACACCGACTCGGCGATCGAGCTCACCATCACCAACCCCGTGGGTGGCTGTGCCGCAGCGCGGCCGGGCGGGGGGCACGGGCTGATCGGTATGCGTGAGCGCGCGACCCTGCTCGGCGGCGACCTCGACACCCAGCGCGCCAACGGCACGTTCCAGGTCCGCGCCCGGATACCGTACGGAGGTCACCACGCGTGACGCGGGTGCTGATCGCAGACGACGACGACCTGATGCGCGCCGGCCTCATCGAGCTCCTCACCGCCGACCCCACGATCGAGATCGCCGGCGAGGCGTCGACCGGGCGGGAAGCCGTGGGACGAGCGCGCCAGCTTGCCCCGGACGTCGTGCTGATGGACATTCGCATGCCCGACCTCGACGGGATCGCCGCCACCCGTGAGCTGGCCCAAGCCGCCCCGGCAGCGAAGGTCCTGATCCTGACGACCTTCGAACAGGACGACTACATCTTCGGCGCCCTCCGCGCCGGCGCTTCCGGCTTCCTGCTCAAACGCACCCGACCCGAGGAGCTGATCGCGGCGGTGCACACCGTCGCCGCCGGCGACTCGTTGCTCTCGCCGTCAGTCACCCGGCGCGTGATCGACCGCATGGCCCAGCAGCCGACTCCCGAGTTCGCCGACCAGGCCAAGCTCGATGCGCTGACACCGCGGGAACGGGAGATCCTGCAGTTCATCGCCCGGGGCATGGCCAACCGCGAGATCGCGGCCGCGCTCGTCGTCGAGGAATCGACGGTACGAACGCACGTGAAACGGATCCTGATGAAGCTCGATCTCCGGGACCGGGTCCAAGCCGTGATCTTCGCCTACGAAACCGGGGTGAACCGCCCCGGCGGCGTCAGGCGTACTCACGCCGGCTGATCCGACTCCACCTCCGAGCGGGCCTCGGCAAAGGCGAGCGCGGCCCGTTCCAGGTCGTCGCGGTCGTGAGCCGCGGTCATCTGCGTACGGATCCGAGCCGTCCCCATCGGCACGACCGGGTACGAGAACGCGGTCACGTAGATTCCCTTGTCCAGCAACCGGTTGGCGATCCGACCGGCCAGCACCGCGTCGCCGATCATCACCGGGATGATCGGGTGCTCGCCCGGCAGGACGTCGAACCCGAGGTCGGTCATGCGCTTGCGGAAGTACGCCGTGTTGTCGCGCAGCCGCTCCCGGAGCTCGTCGGAGCCGTCCAGCAGGTCCAGCACCGCGAGCGACGCGCCGACGACGGCCGGCGCGACCGAGTTGGAGAACAGGTACGGCCGGGACCGCTGCCGCAGCAGCTCGACGATCTCGGCGCGGCCGCTGACGTACCCGCCGCTGGCGCCGCCCAGCGCCTTGCCCATGGTCCCGGTGAGGATGTCCACCCGATCGGCGACACCGAACAACGACGGGGTCCCGCGCCCGCCCGGGCCGATGAAGCCGACCGCGTGCGAGTCGTCGACCATCACCAAAGCGTCGTGCCGGTCGGCCAGCTCGCAGATGTCGGCCAGCGGAGCGAAGTAGCCGTCCATCGAGAAGACGCCGTCGGTGGCGATCAGCCGGAACCGGGCGTCGGCGGCCGCCGAGAGCTGTGCGGCCAGGTCGGCCATGTCCCGGTTGGCGTACCGTAGCCGCCGCGCCTTGCACAGCCGGATGCCGTCGATGATGCTCGCGTGGTTCAGCGCGTCGGAGATGACCGCGTCCTCGGGGCCCAGCAAGGTCTCGAACAGTCCGGTGTTGGCGTCGAAACAGGAGCTGTACAGGATCGTGTCCTCGGTCCCGAGGAACGCCGACAGGCGCTCCTCCAGTCGCTTGTGGACGGCCTGGGTGCCGCAGATGAACCGTACCGAGGCCATCCCGTAGCCCCACTCGTCGAGCGCGGCCTTGGCAGCGGCCAGGACCCGCGGATCGTCGGCCAGCCCGAGGTAGTTGTTGGCGCAGAGGTTGAGCACCTGCGCGCCGTCGCCGACCGAGACCACCGGCGCCTGCGGGCTGGTGATGACGCGCTCGGCCTTGTACAGTCCGGCCGCCCGGATCTCGTCCAATGTGGACCGCAGGTGGTCGCGGATCTCGCCGTACATGAAGCTCCTTAGGAGGCCCAGGTGAGGACGACCTTGCCGGTGCGTCCGTCGCGCGCCGTGGCGAACGCCTGCTCGAAGTCGTCGGCGGCGAACCGGTGCGTGATCACCGGCGAGATGTCCAGGCCCTGCGAGACGAGCACCGACATCGCGTACCACGTCTCGAACATCTCGCGGCCGTAGATGCCCTTGAGCGTCAAGGCTTTCAGCACCACCGAGCTCAGGTCGACAGCGACCTCCTCGGCGGGCAGCCCGAGCAGGGCGATCCGCCCTCCGTGCGTCATGTTCTCGATCATCTCGTGGAGCGCGGCCGCCTTACCCGACATCTCCAGGCCGATGTCGAAGCCCTCGCGCATCTCGAGCTGGCGCTGCGCCTCGGCCAGCGAGCTGGTCGACACGTCGACCGACAGCGTGACGCCCATCTTGCGGGCCAGGTCGAGCCGGTACTCGTTGACGTCGGTGATGACCACGTGCCGCGCGCCGGCATGCCGGACCACCGCGGCGGCCATCAGGCCGATCGGCCCGGCGCCGGTGATGACGACGTCCTCGCCGAGCACCGGGAACGCGAGCGCGGTGTGCACCGCGTTGCCGAACGGATCGAAGATCGCCGCCACGTCCAGGTCGATGCCGGGCGTGTGCTTCCACACGTTGCCCGCCGGCAGCGCGACGTACTCGGCGAACGCCCCGGGCCGGGTGATGCCGACGCTGTCGGTGCGGGCGCACAGGTGGCGGCGACCGGCCCGGCAGTTGCGGCAGGTGCCGCAGACCACGTGCCCCTCGCCGCTGACGAGGTCCCCGACCGCCAGCCCGTCGACGTCGGCGCCCGCCTCGACGATCTCACCGACGAACTCGTGGCCGACCGTCAACGGGACCGTGATGTGCTTGCTGGCCCAGCCGTCCCAGTCGTAGATGTGCAGGTCGGTGCCGCAGATCCCGGTGCGCAGCACGCGGATGAGCACCTCGTCGTCGCCGGCGGCGGGCACCGGAACATCGCGGAGCCACAGGCCCGGCTCGGCCCGGGCCTTGACGAGGGCCTTCACGGCTTCAGCGTATCCGACCGACAACGTTGTTTCCCGGCGAGCGGCCGGAGCGCCTATCATCGACCATGGTCGCTTGACAGGAGTGTGGTCATGAAGCGGATCTCGACTGTCGTCACCGTCGCGGCGGCCCTGCTGCTGGGCGGCGCCGGTGCGGCCCACGCCGTCGATCCGCCGGCCGAGTTCGGCGCCGACTGGGATGATCCGCGCACCGCCGCGCCGCCGGTCGACAAGCCCCCCACCAGGTCCTGCACCGTCCAGATCGTCGACCACGAGTTCGTCAACTTCGACAACTACGTCAACACCTTCACCCCGCCCGCGGGCTGCGCCGGGCCGTGGACCAAGGTGGTGCTGCACCTCGACGGCGCGGTCAAGGGGCGCCAGTTCGACCGCCTCGGCTGGCTCACCATCGGCGACGTCATGGTCTTCAAGACCTCGACCCCGGAGCCTTCGCCCGAGGGCATCAGGTGGTCGGTGGAGAAAGACATTTCCGGGTACGCACCACTGCTGCGCTCACCCCAGACGGTCACCATGTTCCTGGGCAACGTCGTCAACGACACGTTCACCGGCGTGCTCGACATCCAGGTATACCTGACGTTCTACACCGCCGATTTTGCGCACCCGGCCGCGTCGACAGCCACCGACGTGCTGCCACTGGCCGGCCAGCGCACCGATGGCGCGGACCTCACCGGCACCGTCACCCTGCCACGCAACACCGAGCGCCTGATCGCCGAGGTGTACGCCACCGGCTCGGGCGGCGGCTGCGAGGAGTTCTGGTACCTGACCGCACCGCCAGCTTCCGGGTACTCCTGCCCGGCCGACAACGGGCCGTACCGCGAGGTGCAGGTGCTCCTCGACGGCCGGGTGGCCGGCATCGCGGCACCGTTCCCGCACGTGTACACGGGCGGCTGGTCGAACCCGTTCCTCTGGTACGTGCTGCCCGCCCCGCGGGCGTTCGACATCCAGCCGATCACCTACGACCTGTCGCCCTACCTCGGGCTGCTGACCGACGGCGCGCCGCACACCGTGACGGTCCACGTGGTCGGGGTCCCGGCCGGCCAGGCGGGCTGGCACACGCCGATCAACTTCCTCGCCTGGCGCGACCCCGGCAGCAGCCAGGTGACCGGCAGCCTGGTCGCGCACGAGGTCGGGACGCTGGCGAACGACTCGACGTTCGCGGTCGTCAACGGCTCGCACGTGGTCACCACCAAGGCCAGCCATACGTTGCGGGCGGCGGGCTTCGTGCGTACCTCCCACGGACCGGTGGTGACCGTCGTCGCGCAGCGGCTCAGCAACGACAGCACCCACCGGTGGGGCCCGGACGAGAACCCGGACCAGCTCCGCGCCGCCTGGACGGATGAGTCGTCCACTGTGGTCGCTGGGCGTAGCGCGTACGCCGGGCTGACCCGCGCCGCGCGGCGGTACGCGATCGACGGCGTGATCACCATCGCCGCCGACAACCGGCTGACCACCACCATCACGATGACCGACGCCGCGGCGACGACGACCCCAGGGCGACTGTCGCGCGCGCTGGACGACACGTACACCGGCGAGGCGACCTTCACCCTCGGCGTACCGAGGGACCAGCGGCACGCCATCGGGGTTTCGCGCGAGCGGTACCAGCTACAGGGCGACCGGAGCTTCGACCACGTGATCGAGACGCGGAACGGTTTCGTCATCAGCGACCGGGCTTGACAACGTTATCTATCTGCACTTGTCTGGCGTCGGGGCATCGACAGCGGGCGCTGGCGCGCTCGACCGCGGCGGTTTCGGGAGGACTGCGATGGGACGCTGGCGAGCGCGACGGCCCCTCTTGGCGGCGACATCGGTAGCTATCGTGGCGGCCATGCTGGCCACGCCACCACCCGCGTTGGCGAGCCCCGACCCGGCCGTCGGCGTCACCGACCCGACCACGCTGTTCGCCACCTCCTTCGAGCCGACCGAGGCGCAGCCCACGTGGATCAACACCGTCGAGACCGACGCCGCCGGAACCAAGAAGGCCAGCGGCGTCGATGACACGTTCTCGCGTGGCATCCCGGGCAGCATCGCCGACAAGGTCGTACAGATCCAGGCGAGCGGCGAGAACGCTTCGGCCGGTGAGGTGAAGGAGAACCTGAACGACGGCGACTTCCAGTCCAAGTGGCTGGTGTTCACCTCGACGGCCTGGGTGCAGTACAAGCTGAGCGAACCGGTCGCCGTCGTGCACTACGCCCTGACCTCCGCCAACGACGAACCAGGACGCGACCCGCAGGACTGGACCCTGCGCGGCTCGCAGGACGGGCAGGCGTGGGTCGACCTGGACCGGCAGACCGGCCAGATGTTCACCGAGCGCTTCCAGACCAAGGAGTACCACTTCACCAACGCGACGGCGTACCTGTTCTACCGGCTGGACATCACCCGCAACAACGGCGCCGACATCGTCCAGCTCGCCGAGCTGCAACTGTCCAATGGGGACACCACGCCGGTGCCACCGGGCGACATGAGGAGCCGGGTCGGCATCGGCCCTGCCAGCTCGCCGACCGCGAAGGGCCGGGTCGGGTACACCGGCCTTCGGGCGTTCGAGATCCGCGGGCGGCACGTCGCCTCGGGACGCGGGTTCTCGTACAACAAGGTGTTCGAGGTCGACATCCCGGTCACCGCCAGCACCGAGCTGTCGTACCTGATCTTCCCCGAGTTCGTCATGGAGGACCTGGGCAACCCGTCGACCTACGCCGCGGTCGACCTCGCGTTCTCCGACGGTACCTACCTGTCCGACCTCGGTGCGGTCGACCAGCACGGCGCGGTCCTCAGCCCGCAGGGGCAGGGCGCATCCAAGACGCTGTACACGATGCAGTGGAACGCCAAGCGGTCGGTCATCGGTACGGTGGCGGCGGGCAAGACCGTCAAGCGGATCCTTGTGGCGTACGACAACCCGAGCGGCCCGACGATGTTCCGCACCTGGTTCGACGACGTGCGGATCACCAGCGCGCCGAAGCTGGTCCCGCGCTCGCATCTGGCCGAGTGGGTCGACACCCGGCGCGGGACCCAGTCCTCCGGTGGCTTCTCGCGGGGCAACAACTTCCCGGCGACCGCGGTCCCGCACGGCTTCAACTTCTGGACCCCGATGACCAACGCCGGCTCCAGCAGCTGGCTGTACGAGTACCACCGGATGAACAACGCGGACAACCGGCCGGCGTTGCAGGCGTTCGCCATCAGCCACGAGCCCAGCCCGTGGATGGGGGACCGGCAGACCTTCCAGATGATGCCATCCGCCGCGACCGGCGTGCCGGACGCCAGCCGGATGGGGCGGATGTTGGCGTTCGGCCACGAGAACGAGACCGCCCAGCCGCACTACTACAGCGTCTCGTTCGACAACGGCATCCGCACCGAGATCGCGCCCACCGACCACGCCGCCTTGTTCCGGTTCACGTTCCCCGGGGACAGCGCCAGCCTGGTCTTCGACAACCTCAACAACGCCTCGTCGTTGACGATCGACGCCGCGAGCGGGGTTGTGACGGGGTACTCCGACAACCGCAGCGGCCTGTCGACCGGCGCCACCCGGCTGTTCATCTACGGCAAGCTCGACAAGCCGGTCGTGGCCAGCGGCATGCTGCCGGCCGGCAACCGGGTCTCCACCGGCTACGTGCGGCTCGACGCCGGGACCGACCGGGTCGTGACGATGCGGATCGCCACCTCGCTCATCGGCATCGACCAGGCGCGGCACAACCTGGAGCTGGAGGTCGCACCGAACGACACCTTCGAGGCCGTGCGCGACCGGGCCCGCACGCTGTGGGACCGGGCGCTGGGCACCATCGAGGTCGAGGGCGCCTCCGAGGACCAGCTCGTCACCCTGTACTCGAACCTCTACCGGCTCAACCTCTACCCGAACTCGGCGTTCGAGAACACCGGCACCGCCGCGAACCCCGTCTACAAGCACGCGGTCCAGTCCTCGACCACGACGCCGCCGAGCACGCCGACCCAGACCGGAGCGCCGGTGGTCGACGGGAAAGTGTTTGTCAACAACGGGTTCTGGGACACCTATCGCACCACCTGGCCGGCCTACTCGTTGTTCACGCCGACCAAGGCGGGCGAGATGATCGACGGGTTCGTCCAGCAGTACAAGGACGGTGGCTGGATCGCCCGGTGGTCCTCGCCCGGATACGCCAACCTCATGGTGGGCACCAGCTCGGACGTGGCGTTCGCCGACGCGTACCTCAAGGGCGTGCGCAACTTCGATGTGGCGGCCGCCTATGCGGCTGCGGTGAAGAACGCCACGGTCGCCCCACCCAACGACAACATCGGGCGCAAGGGCCTGCGCTCCTCGCCGTTCCTCGGCTACACGGCCCTGGACTCCACGGCGGAGGCGATGTCCTGGGCGATGGACGGCTACATCAACGACTTCGGCATCGCCAACATGGCCAAGGCGCGGCTGGACGCGCTGCCCGCCGACGACCCGGCGCGCGGGCGGCTGCGGGAGGAGTACGAGTACTTCATCAACCGCGCACAGAGCTACATCAACATGTTCGACCCCGCGGTCGGCTTCTTCCAAGGCCGGGACAGCGCCGGGAAGTTCCGGATGCCACCGAGCGAGTTCGACCCGCGGGTGTGGGGCGGTGACTACACCGAGACCGACGCCTGGAACATGGCCTTCCACGTACCGCAGGACGGCAGCGGGCTGGCGAGCCTGTACGGCGGCACCGACAAGCTCGCGGCAAAGCTGGACCAGTTCTTCGCCACGCCGGAAACCGCGCTGTTCACTGGCTTCTACGGCGGGCAGATCCACGAGATGCTCGAAGCCCGCGACGTGCGGATGGGCCAGTACGGGCACAGCAACCAGCCGGCGCACCACATCATCTACATGTACGACTACGCGGGCCAGCCGTGGAAGGCACAGGCGAAGGTACGCGAGGCGTTGTCGCGGCTCTACCTCGGCAGCGAGATCGGGCAGGGCTACCCCGGCGACGAGGACAACGGCGAGATGTCGGCGTGGTACATCTTCAGCGCGCTCGGCTTCTACCCGCTGCAGATGGGCAGCCCGTACTACGCGATCGGCTCGCCGCTGTTCAAGAAGGCGACCGTCAACCTGGAGAACGGGAAGAAGATCGTCATCAACGCGCCGGCGAACAGCGCTACCAACGTCTACATCCAGGGCCTACGGCTGAACGGGCAGTCGTACGGCAAGACGTACCTTCCGCACAGCGCGCTCGCAGGCGGTGCGGTGCTGGACTTCGCGATGGGGCCGGCGCCTTCGCGGTGGGGTACCGGTGCCGGCAACGCGCCCCTGTCCATCACCGCCGACGGCGATGCCCCCCGGCCACTGCACGACGTCACCCGGGTGGGCGCCGGTGCCACCGGCATCGCGACCGGCAGCGACGGCGTCGACGTGACCGGCCTGTTCGACAACACCTCGGCGACGAACGTCGGGTTCGACAGCCAGACGCCGTGGACCCAGTTCCAGATCACCGGCGGCCGGGAACGGGTGACCCACTACACGCTGACCTCGGGCCCGACGCTGGGTACCGCGCGCAGCATCATGGGCCGGGTGGTGTCGGTCAGCGCCAGCGCGGAGAACCCGCCCAACGAGGTCGCGGCGCGCGTCATCGACGGGGACCCGAGCACCAAGTGGCTGGCGTTCACCTCAACCGCCACGCTCACCTTCAAGTTCGGCGAGCCGGTCACGGCGGTGCAGTACACCATGACGTCGGCCAACGACGCGCCCGAACGCGACCCGCGCGACTGGACGCTGGAGGGCTCGACCGACGGCCAGCGCTGGACCACCCTCGACAGGCAGACCGACCAGGTGTTCACCGCCCGGTTCCAGAACAAGGAGTACCGGTTCGCCAACACCACGGCGTACCAGTTCTACCGGCTGGTCATCACCCGCAACAACGGCGCGGGCCTCACCCAGCTCGCCGACATCGCGCTGTCCGACGGTGTGACGACCGGTGACCCGAAGAGCTGGCGGCTCAAGGGCTCCTACGACGGCGTCAACTGGGCGGTCATCGATCAGCGGGCTGGTGAGTCGTTCCAGTACCGGCTGCAGACCAGGCCGTTCAAGGTGCACAACCCGGGACGGTTCACGTACTACCGGCTGGAGGTCACGCAGAACACCGGTGAGACTTCGACCGTACTGTCCGAGGTTGAGCTCCTGGCCAAGCCCAGCCCGGCGTGCACGACCACGGTGACCGGCGAGCACGCCGGCGCGCTGACCGTCTCGTCCGGTGTCACGTGCGTCGCACCCGGGGCGACGGTGAACGGCTCGATCACCGTGCGGCCGGGCGCCTCCGTGATCGTCATGGACGCCACGATCCGTGGGTCGGTCTCCACGTTCCAGGCGCGCGACGTGGTGCTCCTGCACACCAACGTCACCGGGTCGGCCGCGATCACCGGTACGACCGGTGAGCTGAGCCTGGAACACTCGACAGTGGTGGGGCCGGTATCACTGGTCGGCAACATTGGCCAGCCGGACGCGCCGTCGCTGGTCTCCTGGAACACCATCCAGGGGCCGCTGAGCTGCGAGTCCAACGACCCGCCACCGGTGAACAACGGGCTGCCGAACACGGTCGGCGGTCCACAGACTGGCCAGTGTGCATCGCTGTGAGGGGTGTTGTGAACAGGAAGAAGGCGGTGGTCGTCGCCGCCGGTGTGGTGGTCGCGTGCCTGCTGGTCGGCGTGCTCGTCTGGGCGCTGCAAGGCGGTGGCGGCAAGCCGGGCGGCGACAAGGCGGGCGCACCGCCAGCCGCCGGACCGGCAACCACCTCGAGCTCCTCCGGGCCGCCGGTAACCACCACGCCGGGACCCGGGTCGACGCCGGGCGCCGGCACCTCCAGCAAGGGCGGCGGTGCCGGCAACGGCGGGGTGGCCGGCGGCGATGCCATGGCCGGCTTCCTCAACGAGCTGGGCGCCATCGATCCAGGCCTGGTCAGCGACCCCGGCAAGGCGATGCGGGGCGGCCAGGCCACCTGCGCGGACCTTAAGGCGAACAAGCCGTATGACGATGTGGTCCGCGAGGCGATATCGCGGTTCAAGACCCCGACCGTGGCGATCGACAAGGCCAAGGCCACGTTGATCGTCGATGCCGCGCGCAACCACCTCTGCCCGGGCTGAGCGGCTGCCTGGGCTGAGTGGTCCGCCTACCCGACCGGGATCCCGCCGGGCGGGGGCAGCAGCGGGAGCGCGACCGAGGGCCGGCCCCACGCGTCGTCGCCGGTGTTGCGCAGCCGCAGGCCCTGCAACCGGTCGCGGGTGAACGCGGTGGCCAGCACGCCTTGGTACAGGTTGGCCGTGGCCCGTTCGAGGTCGGCCTGTGGGGAGTCGGGCAGCTCCGCCTCGCTCGGCTGGCTGTCCAGCAGGTCGACCTCAAGGGTCACCGTGCTGTCGGTGCCAGCGTCCGGCGCGTCGGCGGTCTCGGTGATCAGCAGGACGTCCCGGATGATCGTGTCCGAGGTGCCGGGCTGCACCGGGCTGATGGGCCGCGCCGGCCGGCCTTCGTCGCGGTCGGTGCTCAGCGCGCCGGGCCGCATCTCCATCGCCAGCGGTAGGAACGGGCCGCGCGGGTCACGGGCCGGACGTTCACCCCAGACGAAGACCAGCTCCGGTACCCACATGTCGGAGCCGTCGATGGCGAGCTCGATCCGGACCACCGCCGCAGGCGCGTCCGGATCCAGCCCGGCACCAGCGCGCCGTTCTGGAATGCGCGGAGCCGGACCCGGCTGTCGGTGCCGGAGTCGCTGCCGGGCGCGGTTGTCGTGGCAAACCACAGCGCGTCTATCGCCATCCGGAGCAGTAAGCCACCGGCGGCGGGTGCCGCACCAGGGTGCTGTCGAGCATCGGACGGCATCCGCGTGCCGCGTCAATGCGGGATCGGCTGGAACGTCTGGGTGATGAGCCGGAAGTTGGGTAGGTTGGCCAGCCACGCCGACTCCGGTGTCGACCAGTAGATCGCATGTGCCTGGTGCGCGGAGGCGACGAACCCGCGGTTGATGACGTGGATACGGCCGCTCCGGCCGGCATAGGTGAACTCCCAGTCGGCGGCTGCGAGGAAGTAGTCCACCGCGACGATCTTGACGCGCTGGTAGTCGGTCCAGTCGCCGTGCCGCAGCCGGGTGGCCTCCTGCGAGGTCCAGTCGGCGACCGGGTCCCACCTGGGGTTGGGCGACTGGTCGATGCCGAGGACCCGCCCCGAGGCCGCTTCGCGGAAGTACACGATCGTGCCCTCGCGCGACATCCGCCAGTCTCCGGGAGGCACCGCGACCGTGAACCCGGTCGGGTCGTGGTAGAACCGCCAGCCAGCGGGCAGGGCGGGCGGGCGGATAACCGGGGGAGGGTGGTTGCCTGGCTCCGCTGTGGCGGCTGGCGACGGGGCCGCTGTCGACGGCTGCGCCGTCGGGCTCCCGCCCGGCGTCGACGCCGCGCTCGTCGGCCGCGGTGCCGCCGAAGGCGCCTCGTCGCGGGGAAGGATCGCCAGGGCGGCCAGGAGGAGGGCGGCGAGCACCACCGCCAGGGCGCCGGCGAGACGCCGTACCGGCTGGCGCGGCGCGGGCACCCCGGCGACCGGCTCCCGCTCTTGCGGCGCTGCCGGTTCTTGCGGCGCTGCCGGCACCGGCCACGCTGGCGGCGGGGCCGGTCGAGCCGGCACGGTCGGTGCGTTGGCCAGCCCCGGTACCGGGCTTGGCACGGTGCGCGGGGCACGGGCGATGCGGGTGGGCCGGCGGGTGCGCTGGAACAGCCGCCGGAGCGGACTGGGCGCCGGGTTGGCCGCCTTGAGCAGCATGCGATGCGCCTCGGCGGCGCTGATGCGGGCCTCGGGGTCCTTGCGCAGCAACCCTCTGAGCACCGGCCGCAGCGGCCCCGCCCGCGTTGCCGGGTCGGGCTCCTCGGTCGCGAGCGCGGTCAGCGTGGCGATCGGCGTCGACCGTTCGTACGGCGAATGCCCCTCGACGGCCGCGTAGAGCGTCGCGCCCAGCGACCACAGGTCCGACGCGGGTCCCGAGATGCCCTCGCGCGCCCGCTCCGGCGAGATGTACGCCGGTGAGCCCAGGATCATGCCCGGCCGGGTGACTGTGGTGTCGGAACCCGCGACGACCGCTAACCCGAAGTCGCTGAGCACGACCCGACCGTCCGCGGTGAGCAATACGTTGCTGGGCTTGACGTCGCGATGCAGCACCCCGGCGCGGTGCGCCGCCTGCAGGGCGGCCAGCACGCCGAGCCCTATCCGGGCGACCCGTTCGGGCGGCAGCGGCCCGTCCTGGGAGATCACGTCGTGCAGCGAGCGCGACGGCACGTACTCCATCACGATCCACTGCCGGCTGTCGGACTCGACGATGTCGTACATCCGGATCACGTTGAGGTGGTTGAGCCGCGCGGCCGTGCGCGCCTCCCGTAAGCTGCGCCGCCGGGCCTGATCGCCCTCGGCTTCGGTGAGCGCGGCCGGGATCACGATCTCCTTGACCGCGACGTCGCGGTCCAGCGCCTCGTCGTGGGCGAGCCAGACAGTGCCCATGCCGCCGCGGCCGAGCGGGCGCACGAGGCGGTACCGCTGGGCGATCAGCGTCCGGGACATCGCCATGGTCCTAAGGAAGTACCCACCGGTGACCCACGATACGCATCGGCCTTTGGTTCAAGCTCGGGCAGCGCTGGAGCCGATGGTGATAGTTTTCTCACGGCGGGGCGAAGCGTGGGGGATGGAGCGCAATGGAGCGGATGAGCACGCAGGACGCCGGGTTCTACTTTGTCGAGGACGAGAACTCGCCGATGCACGTCGGGTCCGTCGCGGTCTTCGAGGGGCCGCCGCCGGCGTACGGAGACCTGGTGCGGCTGCTGGTCGCCAAGCTGCCCCGCGTCCCCCGGTACCGGCAGCGGGTGCGCACCGTCCCGCTGCACCTGGGCCGTCCAATGTGGATCGACGACGAGCACTTCGAGATCCTCTACCACGTGCGGCACACCGCGGTCCCCGCGCCCGGTGGCGAGGAGCAGCTGCGCAACCTGGCCGGGCGGGTGTTCGCCCAGCGGTTGGACACCGCCAAGCCGCTGTGGGAGATGTGGCTGGTCGAGGGCCTGCAGGGCGGGCGCTGGGCGATCATCTCGAAGGTGCACCACTGCATGATCGACGGCGTGGCGGGCTGGGACCTCGCGGCGTTGCTGCTGGATACCGCGCCGGAACCCGAGCCGCTGCCCGCCGGCAAGGCGTGGCGGCCCCGGCCCGCGCCGTCGACCGCGTGGCTGATCGCGGACGGGCTCCGCGACGCCGTCCTCGAGCCGCTCCAGCAGCTGGCCCGAGTCCCGACCCTTGCCCGCAACCTGCCCACCCGCCAGGAGATCCTCGACTTCGGCCGGGGCCTGCCGACCAGCGCACGCCGGCTGGTCAGCCCTTCGGCCCGTTCCCTCAACGGGCCGACCGGCCCGCACCGGCGCTGGGAATGGACGCAGGAGAGCCTGGGGGAGGTCAAGCTCATCCGTAAGGCGGTCGGCGGCACCGTCAACGACGTGGTCCTCACGGCCATCACCCGAGGGTTCCGCGACCTGCTGGCCGGGCGCGGCGAGCTGGTCGACGGTCAGGTCGTCCGCTCGATGGTTCCCGTGTCCGTCCGCGCCGAGGAGGAGCGGGGCACGTTGAACAACCGGGTCTCCGCGGTCCTGGTGAACCTGCCGGTCGGCGAGACCGACCCGCTGGCCCGGCTGGCCAAGGTGCGCGAGCAGATGGACGACCTCAAGAGCAGCCGCCAGGCGGTCAGCGCCCAGGCGCTCACCGAGCTCGCCGGGTTCGCCGCGCCGACCTTGCTGGCCCTGGGCACCCGGATGGCGTTCCGGTTCCCGCAACCGCTGGTGCAAACCGTCACGACCAACGTGCCCGGTCCGCGAGTCCCGCTGTACATGCTGGGCCGGCAGATGGTCGAGATCCATCCGTACGTGCCGACCGGCAACAACATGCGGATCTCGATCGGCATCTTCTCCTATCTCGACCAGCTCAACTTCGGCATCAACGCCGACTTCGACGCGGTACCCGACATCGGGGTGCTCCGCCGGGGCATCGGCGAGGGCTTCAAGGAGCTGGTGGAGCGGGCGACGCCACCCGCCGCGTCGGACAACGGCCACGCCACGGGCACCCGAGCGGCCAAGGCCGCGCGGCCACGACCGGTCAAGCGGCCGTCGGCAAGCCGCCGGCCAGCCGGGTAAGCGCCACCGGCGACGTGAGCAGCGAGGTCTCCAGCACCTGCCGGCGGCGGACCGGGTCCATCATGTTGCCGCCGATCGCCGCGAGGTCCTGCGGGCCCGGCGTCAGCACGGTCACCCTCGTGCCCGCTGCCCGGACCTTGCGTACCTCGACCTCCAGCGCCGCGGTGATCAGGCGGCGGAACAGCCGTTCCAGGCGGATGGCGGGGTGGCGCGGCCGGTCCATCTCGTAGCTGGCCATCGGCGCGAGCACGTACACCTCGTCGAGGCGGGCTTTGGCGAGCAGATCCAGCGAGGTGGTCGAGCGTACCCCGCCGTCGACGTAGCGCCGGCCGTTGATGACCTTGGGCTCATACCAGCCGGGGATGGAGCATGACGCGACCACGGCGTCGGATAAGGACGCGGTTGGCGCGCCGGTGCGGCCGAACGCCGCCCGCCGCCCCGACTCGTAGTCCACCGCGACGATCCAGGTCTCGCCGCAACCCGGCCAGCCCGCCGCCGACCCGGCCGGGTCGCGGGCTGGGTCACGGGCTGGGTCGCGGGCGAGCAGGGCGTCTAGGAGGGCGGTTAACGACCGGTGCCGTCCCCGGCCTTGCGGCACGAGCGCGCTTGCGGCCACCCACGGGTGTACGCGATGCGGCGCCAGCGCCGTGCTGACCAGCAGGCGGGGCGAGCCGATCCGCATGCGGGGTAATCGTGGCAGCGGGCCAGCGTCGCGATCGAGGTCGGCCAGGTTGGGCAGCATCGCCAGTGGTGAGCCGCGCTGGTGTTCGAGGATGTCGCCGACGCCGAACCCGCAGCGCAGCGCGACCGCCATGATGCTGCCGGCACTGGTACCGACGATGGTGTCCACCGACCCGAGCGGGACGGGCAGCCGCTCCTGCAGTGCGGTGAGCGCCGCAGCCGTCCAGGCCGCGCCGAGAACGCCGCCCGCGCCGAGCACGAGGCCGATGCGCGGGCGTTTCGTCGGTGCGGTCCGTCTCCGGAGCGCTGCTGCCATCCACGCCCTCCACTGTGCGGTACGACCAGGATCAGCTGTTCTGTCAATACCCGCAATGGGTCGCTCGAACCGTCAGCCGCGCGGCGGGGCAGGTCAGCCGTGCGACGGGGTCGCGGCGAGCGCGGCGGACCGGCCGGTGGAGCCGAGCCAGTCGAGGATCGCTATGGCGGTCTCGCGTGGCGCCTCGAGCTGAGGAACATGGCCGACGCCGGGCAGCACCACCAGTGACCAGGCGGGGTTGGCGCGGGCCGCCACCCGGGCGGCCGCTACGGGCACGAGGCGGTCCCGCTCGCCGTGCAGGAGCAGTACTGGAGCGGTGATCGAACGGATCCCGCGCCGGTACCGCCTTCCGCCCAGGAGGCCGGCGGTGGACAGGACAGACCGGGTGGCGGAGAGGAAGTCCCGGGTTCCGTCTGGCAGCAGCAGACGTTGCCGGGCGACGGCGACGTGCTGGTCGATCACCTCGGCCGGCACGCGGTGCCGGTCCATGCAGCACAACGCCATGGTCATCGCGACCTGCGCCTCGGGTGACATCCGGCGGCGGCGGGCCATCACCGCCGAGCCGAGGCCGGGCGTGGCGTAGACGGCGAACAAGGCCGTGACGACCGGATCCGGACGGGTCGGCACGAACGGCAGGGCGGGGTCCACAAGGATGAGGCCGGCGACGGCTTCGGGCGTGGCGGTGGCCTCCAGCAGCGAGATCATCCCGCCCATCGAGTTGCCCATGAGGATGACCGGGCCGCCGGGGACCGCTTCGATGAACCGATGCAGCAAGGCGCGGTTGGTCGCCACATCGGTCCGGCGTCCGAGCGACCGGGTGAAACCGTGTCCGGCGAGGTCCGGCGCGAGCAGGCGGTGGCGCTCGGTCAGGAAGGGTGCGATGGCGACCCAGTTCACGGACGACCCGCCGAGCCCGTGCACCGCGACGACAACCGGGCCGTCCGACGGCCCGCCGAGGTCCAGATAATGCACTGGGCCGTCGAGATCGACCCAGCGCGAGCGCTCGTCCTGCACACGCTCACCCTAGGCAGCGGTGCTCAAGCGTGACAACGGCGGGCAACAATCGAAGCGCCACAACGCCGGCCGCTCCCGGCACGAGCCGGCGCTGTGGCGCCTATCGGTATGGTTGACCGGCCCTGGGTGAGCGCTCGTCACCCGGCGAAGGTGAATCAGACCATCGCCCGCCCCCTGAAATGACAGGCGCCGCTGAGACCGACGATGCCAGAATCGGCGACGGAGGAGAGGGTTATGGGATTCACCGAGGTGTACGGCGCACGCGTACCGATCCGGATGTGGACCGCACCGGACGACGTCGAGCCCGATGCGATGGCGCAGCTGCGCAACATCGCCAACCTGCCGTGGGTGCAAGGGGTTGCCGTGATGCCCGACGTCCACCTCGGCAAGGGGGCCACGGTCGGCTCGGTCATCGCTATGCGCCAGGCGGTATCGCCGGCCGCTGTCGGCGTCGACATCGGCTGCGGGATGACCGCGGTCCGCACCTCGCTCACCGCTGATGACCTGCCTGACGACCTCGCCGCCGTGCGCCGGCGTATCGAGGATGCCGTACCGGTCGGGTTCGCCGCCCACGAGCGGCCCGTCGACCTGGCCCGGATTCGCGGGCTCGGCGGCGGCTGGGACGCGTTCTGGGCCGGCTTCGACCAGCTGCACCCCGAGGTACAGCGGCTGCGCGGCCGGGCCGAGAGCCAGCTCGGCACTCTCGGTGGCGGGAACCATTTCATCGAGATCTGCGTGGAGCAGGGTGGTGCCAACGCCGGCCGGGTGTGGATCATGCTGCACTCCGGTTCCCGCAACGTCGGCAAGGAGCTGGCCGAGCGCCACATGGCGGTCGCGCGGTCGTTGCCGCACAACGCTGACCTGCCCGACCGGGACCTGGCGGTGTTCGTCGCCGGTACGGCCGAGATGGACGCCTACCGGCGCGACCTGTTCTGGGCGCAGGACTACGCCCGTCGCAACCGCGCGGTCATGCTGGCCCTGGTGCAGCGGGCGGTGCGGGACGCGCTGCCGCGCGCAGCGGTGCGCTTCGACGAGCCGATCTCCTGCCACCACAACTACGTGGCCGAAGAGACCTACGACGGCGTCGACGTGCTGGTGACCCGCAAGGGCGCGATCCGTGCCGGCGCCGGAGAGCTGGGCATCATTCCCGGCTCCATGGGCACCGGCTCGTACATCGTGCGCGGGCTTGGCAACGCGGCCGCGTACTGCTCGGCCTCGCACGGCGCCGGGCGGCGGATGAGCCGCAACGCGGCGAAGCGCACCTTCACCGTCGACGATCTCGCCGCGCAGACGGCCGGGGTCGAGTGCCGCAAGGACGGTGGCGTGCTTGACGAGATTCCGGGCGCCTACAAGGACATCGAGCAGGTGATGGCCGACCAGGCCGATCTGGTCCAGGTGGTCGCCCACCTCAAGCAGGTGGTCTGCGTCAAGGGTTAACACTCCAGCCGAACCACAATCACCCTCGATATCACCCCTGCGATCGCGGTTTCCTTGGCGATGGTGGGTAGCAGGAGCCGCGGCGCGTCGGAGGACCGCTCCCAGGCCCGCCGCGCCGCGTCCCACCGACGATCGAAGAGGGCGGTCATGACTGACCGGGTGCAGGCACATCGGATTCTCACCGAGCACATGCCAGAGCGGTACCGGCAATGGTTGTGGCATCGATGGCGCTGCGCGGCCTGTCAGCAAAGGTACCCCTGCCTGCCACGGCGGTCCGCCTTGACCGAGCTTGCCGCTGGCATTCGCGAGCAGCGCGAAACGGCACCTTCGTGGCTGCGCCGATTCCAGCGGCTGGCACCGGCGAATCGGGGGCGGTGGTAAGGAGCTGTTGCCGGCGACCGGTCTCCAGCCGGCCGCCGGCAACGGTTTGCGCTCGGGCTCAGCCGATGTCGCGCCGTCGGGTGACCAGCGTGCCTGCCGTCACCATCAGGCTCGACGCGACCGAAGGGACGATCAGCTGCGCGGCGTACCGCCAGGGCATGCTCAGCAGGTAGGCCGCGGTACCGATGACGACGGCGGCGACCTGGCCGCGGACCAGCGCCCCGAAGCCCACACCGAGGGTGGCCCACAGCAGGTACGCGGTGAGGTTGACCACCAGCGAGCGGGTGACCTCGGGGTGACCCAGGCTGTTCGGCACGCCCTCGGAGTCGAAGAACACCACGCCCGCGATGATGTTGAACGCCGTGGTGAAGGCCCAGAGGCCGGCTGCGACGAGCATCACCGCCACCAGCTTGCCGGCAACCAGCTGGCCGCGCTTCGGCACCGCGAGGAACGTACCCGTCGCGGTCCGGTGGTAGAGCTCGTTCGTCATGGCGAGCACGCCGAGCAGCAACGCGAACATCAGGCCGAAGAACTGGCCCGAGGTGTAGATTCCCGACGCCATGCGGGCCAGGCTCGCGGCGGAGCGGTCGCCGGCCTCAGCCAGGCTGTCGTGGGCGATGACCGCGTGGAGCAGGAACGCCAGCGCGGCCAACACCAGCGCGCAGAACCCGATCAGCCAGATCACGTTCGTGGTACGGATCTTCAGCAGCTCGCCCTGCACGACGCGCCTCATCGGACCGCTCCGGTCAGCCGGCCGGCGATGACGACCACGTCGTCGGCGAGCGGCTCCATCTCGGCGAGCAGGCGGCCGGAGATCAGGACGGTCCGGCCCGCTTCGGCGTAGCCGCGCAGGAACCGGCGCATCCACCGGATCCCGTCGGGGTCCGGCCCGAAGTCCGGCTCGTCCAGGATGAGCACGCCGGGATCGCCGAGGATCGCCGTGGCGATGGCCAGGCGCTGGCGCATGCCTTGGGAGTACCCGCGGAGCTTGCGGTCGGCGGCAGCGGTGAGCCCGACCGCGTCCAGCGCCTGGTCGGCCCGGTACAGCGGAGCGCCGGCGTAGGTGCACGCGATCCGTAGGTGGTTCCGGCCGGTGCGGCCGTGATGGACGCCGGACGGCTCCAGGGCGGCGCCGACTGTCGACAGTGGAGCGTCGAGGTCGACGTAACGCTGCCCCCCGATGGTCGCCCGGCCCGTGGTGGGTCGCACGAGGCCGAGCAGCATGCGCAGCGTGGTCGTCTTCCCGGCGCCGTCGGGGCCGAGGAGCCCGGTCACCCGACCGGGTTCGGCCGTGAACCACAGGTCGTGTACCGCCGCGTCTTCTTGTACCGTTTGGTCAACCCGGAAACGACGATCCGGGCGCCAGCCTGCGGGGTGTTCGTCACGCCACCCAGCACAGCAGCGCTGGCCGGGCAAGACATCGACAGCGGGCACGATCTATGCGTACTCCCCAGGTGGCGACCGGCGTCCCGCGGGCCGCACGGTCTCTCCACCTGTAGCACGATCGCTGGCTATGTCTTGAGCTAGAGAGCCCGGCCGACCGGCAGGTCGATGTATCTGCACGCTCTGGTTGCCTATCGTCGTACCCGCTATGGCATTCGTCCGGAACTGGCTGCTGCCGATCCTGCTGGCCACCGCGCAGGTCGCGGTGTGGCCCGGCTTGGCGTGGTGGCTTGGTCCCGAACCGGATCGCGGCTCGGTCGCGGTTGGGCTGGTCGCCACCGGCCTCGCGGCTGTGGCGCTCGGCCGGCGGCGCCGCTCGCCGGTCGCCGCGCTGGTCGCGGTGACGGTCGTGGTGACCGTGGCGCAGCTGTCCCTGGCGAACGACGCCGACCTCGGCCTCGTCAGCATCGGCGAGGCGATCGCGCTGTACTCCGTGACGGCGCGCCGCTCGCTGCGCCTGAGCCTCGCCGTCACGCCGCTCGTGGCGATCAACGACACGGTCCTTTCCCTCGTCCGCAACGGGTTTGCTCGGGGCCGGCTCGGCGAGGCGATGGTGAACTTCGTCATCCTCGCGCTGGTGCTGGCGCTCGGCCGGTCCCGGTACCGGTGGCGGGCGGCGCGGCAGGAAGCCGCCGACCAGCTGGCGCGCGCCGAAGCCGACAGCCGCTCGGCTGCCACGGCCGAGCGGCAGCGGCTGGCCCGCGAGCTGCACGACGTCGCCGCCCACCACTTGACCTCGATCGTGGTGACCGCGGCGGCGGCGGAGCGGCTGCCCGGACAACCGGAGCTGCTCACCCAGGCGCTGACCTTCACGGCGAACACCGGCCGGGAAACCCTCGCGGCCCTACACCGGCTGGTCGCTGTCATGGACGTCGACACCGACCGGGCGCCGCCCCTGCTGGTCCGGGTTGCAGAGCTGGCCGACGGGTTTGTCCGGCTCGGCCAGCCGGTGACTGTGCAAGCCGACGGCGATGTCGAGCTCGTGCCGCCCGCCGTGGCCGAGGCGGTGTACGGCATCGTGCGCGAGGCGCTCACCAACGCCCTGCGCTATGCGCCGGGCGCCGCGGTCACCGTGCGCCTAGCGGGCCGGCCGGAGACGCTGGAGCTGACCATCGACGACGAGGGGGTCGCGTGTGCCGGGTCGGACGAGCCGCTCGGCTCCGGACGCGGCCTGACCGGCATGCGCGAGCGCGCCGAAGCCCTCGGCGGATCCGTGGCGGCAGGCCCGCGCCAGGCCGGTGGCTGGACAGTCGCGGCCACGCTGCCCGTCGCCGCCACGCCGCCCGTCGCGGCCACGCTGCCCGTTGGGACGCCACCGGTGTTGGATCAGGTGGCTGAACCGGATCCGTCCAGCTCGCCCGGCTGGTGGCGGCGGCTGCGCCACGAACAGGTCATCGATGCGGCGATCGCCCTGGCGGCGGTGAGCCTGCCGCTGGCCATCGCCATCAGCGTCATCGACGAGGACCCCAGCGGGGTCGCCGTGGTCGGCGCCACGCCGCTCGCCCTGATGACGCTCCTCCTCGTCGCGCACGGCCTGCCGTTGCTGTGGCGGCGCCAGGCGCCGTGGCGGGTGCTCGCGGCCGTGGCGCTGGCGAACTGCCTGTGGCCCGTGGCGGTGGCGTTGAAGCTGCTGTCGCCGACGTCGACCTTCATCGCGCCGGGCGCGTTCGCGGCCTGCGCCGCGGTGTACTCGGTCGCGTTGTGGGGCCGGCCGGACTGGGCGACCTGGATCTCGATACCGGTGGCGGTACTGGCGATCACGACGTCGACGGCCACCGGGCTGGTCTTGGACCCGACGCTGGCCGACCAACCGCCCACGACCGAGACGGTGCTGTTCGTAGGGGTCGGCATGGCCATCTGCGCCGGTCCCGAAATCCTCGCCGTGTGGGGCGCGGGCATGGCTGTGCGGTTGCGGCGCGGCCACACCATCCAGCGCGAGCACGGCGCGCTGGCGGTCGCGGCAACACGGGCCGCTTACGCCGCGCGCATTGAGCGGTCGCGGATCGCGGCCGGCCTGCGAGACTCCGTACTCGACCTGGCGAGCAGCCTCACCACGACAGCCGATGCGGGCCGGCAAGCCCTCGCCGACGGCTCGCCGGCGGCCGCCCGGGAACGGCTCACCGAGGCCTCGACCCAGGCGCGGGCGGCGCTTGCCGCCATGCGGGAGCTGCTGGAAATGCTGCACTCCAACCATTTGCCGGCGGACCGCTCGCCCCAGCCCACGGCGGCGAGCATCGAACAGCTCTGCCAACACCAGCGCAGCATCGGCCGGCCGGTCATCTTGCACACGTCCGGCGCACCGCTGGGGCTCCCGGCGGAGGTGGGCGTCTCGGCGTACCGGATCGTCGCCGCGGCGCTCGGTGCGGGCGATCGGGGACCGGCGGAGGTGACTCTCATGTACTGTCGCGACGATCTCCGGATCAGCGTGAGCGGCGTACCCGCCGCGACCGTGGGACCCATCGCGGCGGGCCTACGGGAGCGGGTCGCCGCGTTCGGTGGCCGGATCGCCCTGAGCCGGAACAACGGCACGGTCGACGTGGTGTTGCCGGCCCGAGTCGAGGAGGTGACCCCATCGCCGTCCGCGTGATGGTCGTCGACGACCAGCCGGTCGTCCGCGCCGGGTTCGCCGCCATCATCGACGCCGAGCCGGACCTGAGCGTCGTGGGCCAGGCGGCCGACGGTGCGGCCGCCGTTTCGCTTGCAAGCGAGGTACGCCCCGACGTGGCCCTGATGGATGTGCGGATGCCTGGTATGGACGGGTTGACCGCCACCCGCCTGCTCACCGCATCGCAGGAGCTCGTCCGGGTGCTCGTGCTGACCACGTTCGACCTCGACGAGTACGTGTTCGAAGCGCTGCGCAGCGGCGCGTCCGGCTTCCTCCTCAAGGACGCCCGCCCCGGCGACCTGATCGAGGCGATCCGGGTGGTGGCCGCCGGCGACGGCATGCTCGCACCGACCGTGACCCGCCGGCTCATCGAGGCGTTCGCCAGCGGCAGCGTCGCACCGGTCGCGCCGGCAGCGACCGCCGTGCTCGACTCGCTCACGCCCCGGGAGCTGGACGTGCTGATGCTCCTGACGCGGGGGATGTCCAACGCCGAGATCGGCCAGGAGCTGGGCGTGGCTACCGGCACCGTCAAGGCACACGTCAACGCCGTGCTGGGCAAGCTCGGCGTGCGCGATCGGGTCCAGGCGACAATCTTCGCGTACGACATGGGTTTGGTCCGGCCGCGCTCCGGCCCGCGCTGAGCCGATGCACGACAGCATCGCGGAGCTGGTCGTCCGGATGGAGGGCAACCTGACCCGGCTGCGGGCGGCGGGCGACGCCCGGCGGCATTTCCACGCGACCTACCTTCGGACCACCAAGGCGGTGGCCGAGGAGATCGACCGTGGTGGGTTCGCCGACGGCGTCTGGCTGGAGCGCTGGGACCTCGCGTTCGCCGATCTGTACCTCGACGCGCTCGACGCCGACCTGCGCGGCGAACCGGTATCCCGCCCGTGGCGGGTCGCCTTCGACGCCGCGCGTGACCAGCCGGACGCGCCGCCGCTGCGTCACGTGCTGCTCGGCATGAACGCCCATATCAACTACGACCTGCCGCAGGCGCTGATCGCGGTGATCAGCCCGGCCGAGTTTGACAACCCGCGGATTCTGCACAGTCGGGCCGCCGACCATCGACACGTGGACGATGTGCTCGTGGCGCGCGTGGGCGCCGAGGACGACGAGCTCAGCGCGGTGTCCCGGCTGTCGCTGCTCGACCGACTCCTGCGGCCGCTGAACCGGTGGTCCACCCGGCGAATCCTCAAAGAGGCGCGCGAAAAGGTGTGGCGGAACACCGCGGTGCTGGATCGGGCACGGCGGGCGGGACCGGAGCGGTACGCCGAGGTGCTCGCGCAGCTCGAACGGCTGAGCGAGGCGCGCGTGGCCGACCTCGTGGCACCTGGGCAGGTGCTGCTCAAGCTGGCCCGGCGCGGCTTCGGCGTGCTGCTCCCGCGGACGTCTTGAAAGGATCGGGTCATGCTCGACCTAGGCCTGACCGGCCGCGTGGCGATGGTCACCGGAGCGAACCAGGGCATCGGCGCGGCAACCGCCCGCATGCTCGCGGCGCACGGCGTCGGAGTTTTCCTCACCTACCTGCGGCTCGACGCCGGCGAGCACGCCGGCGACAACGGCTACCCCGTGGCGTACGGCCAGGCGCGTGCCCGTTCGGCCGAAGACATCGTCCACCAGATCCGCGACGCCGGCGGCGCTGCGGACTGCCTGGAGGCTGACCTCGCCGACCCGGCGACGCCGCATTCTGCGGCCGGTCGACGCTATCAGTCATGACCGGCAGTTCGCTGTCGATGCCCGGGCGCCGGCGCTGCTGATCGCCGAGTTCAGCCGCCGTCACATCCAGCGCGGTGCGACCTGGGGTCGCATCATCGGGCTCACCTCGGGCGGCCCTGGCGGCTTCCCGGAAGAGGTCTCCTACGGCGCGGCCAAGGCTGCCCAGGAGAACTACACCATGGCCGCGGCACAGGAGCTCGGCCCCTACGGGATCACCGCGAACATGGTCTACCCGCCCGTGACGGACACCGGCTGGATCACTCCGGCGGTCGAGCGAGCCGCTATGGAAGCCAGCCCGCTGCGGCGTGTGGCACAGCCCGAGGATGTCGCGGAAGTCATCACCATGCTCGCCTCGCACCAGGCCCGGTACATCACCGGACAGCTCATCCGGCTGTCTTGAGCCGTACTATCCGGGCATGGCGTATGACGACGTGCTCGCCGAACGGGTCCGGGATCGGCTTCGCGGGCTGGATGGGATAACCGAGAAGAAGATGTTCGGCGGTCTGGCGTTCCTGTCGTACGGGAACATGACCGTCGGCGTGCATGGTGACGAGCTGATCGCGCGCATCGATCCGGAGACGACCGAATCCGCGTTGAAGCTCCCCGGCGTCCGGGTGTTCGACATGACCGGCCGGCCCATGAAGGGTTGGGTCTTGGTGGCGGGCGAGAGCCTCGATGGCGACGCGCTGGACCGCTGGATCGGCGAGTGCCGTACGTTCGTGGCTACCCTGCCGCCTAAGTAGCGGCGTCCCGCCCAGGTGAGCGGCTTCTCGGTCTACTCACCTGGTCGAGTGGTTGACCGTCGGGTCGTGTTGCGGTGACGGTGTTGGTGAGGATGTCCAGGTGCAGGGTCCAGCCGCCTTCGTGGACGGCGGTGTGTTGCCACCGGCCTAGACGCTGCAGGCCTAGACGGCGCTCGACCGGGCCCAGAGGTTGATGTCGCCCTCCGTGGCGTATCGATCGATCTCGGCCAGCTCGGCGTCGTCCAGGTCCATGTTGGACAGTGCGGCGACGTTCTGCTCAAGCTGCCGCACGCTGCTCGCACCGAGCACCAGCGAGGTCATCCGCGGGTCGCGCAGCGCCCAGACCAGCGCGAGCTGCGCCAGGCTCTGCCCGCGACGGGTCGCCACCTCGTTCAGCGCCCGTACCTTGGCCAGGTTCGACTCCGACAGCATCGACTCCGACAGCGCGCCACCGGTACGCACGCGTGAGTCGGCCGGGATGCCGTCCAGGTACCGATCGGTGAGCAGGCCCTGGGCGAGCGGGGAGAACGCGATGCACCCGATGCCCTGTGCCTCGAGGACGTCGAGCAGCCCACCTTCGATCCACCGGTTGAACATGGAGTACGACGGCTGGTGGATCAGCAACGGCGTGCCCAGTTCGCGGAGGATCTGCGCCGCTTCCTGTGTCTTGTCCGGAGAGTAGGAGGAGATGCCGACGTAGAGCGCCTTTCCGGCGCGTACCGCCGCGTCCAGCGCTCCCATCGTTTCCTCCAGCGGGGTGTCCGGGTCCAGGCGATGGGAGTAGAAGATGTCCACGTAGTCCAGGCCCATCCGGCGCAGCGACTGGTTGAGCGAGGCGAGCAGGTACTTGCGGGAGCCCCATTCGCCGTACGGGCCGGGCCACATGTCGTACCCGGCCTTCGTCGAGATGACCAGCTCGTCGCGGTACGGCCGCAGGTCTGTGGCGAGCATCCGGCCGAAGTTCTCCTCGGCGGCCCCGTAGGGCGGGCCGTAGTTGTTGGCCAGGTCGAAGTGGGTGATGCCGAGGTCGAAGGCCCGCCGGCAGATGGCCTGCTGCGTGCCGTACGGGCGGTCGTGCCCGAAGTTGTGCCACAGCCCGAGCGAGAGCACCGGCAACTGCAGCCCGCTGCGCCCGCATCGACGGTATTGCATGCCCTTGTAGCGGTCCGCCGCCGCCCGGTATGTCATGGGAGAGAGCCTAGGTGAAACAATCCGACCATGGACCGGCAAGCACTGGACCGGCAAGCACTGGCGATGCGAGCCCGGGAGCTGTCCGCTGGGCTGGCTGGCCGGGGCGTCCGCGCCGTGGCGTTGACGTGGGTGGATAACGCGGGCGTGACCCGGGTCAAGACGGTACCCGTCGACCGTCTGCCCGAGGCCGCCGCGTGGGGCGTCGGCATGTCGCCCGTGTTCGATGTGTTCTGCGTCGATGACTCCATCACCACCAGCCGCCACATCGGCGGCCCGGTCGGAGACCTGCGGCTGCATCCCGACCTCGACCGGCTGACCGGGCTCGCGGCCCAGCAGGGGTGGGCCTGGGCGCCGGTGGACCGCTGGACGCAAGAGGGCGAGCTGTACCCCGCCTGCCAGCGCACGTTCGCGCGGCGCCAGGCTGAGCGGGCCGCGCAGGCCGGGCTCGAGCTGCGGATGGCGTACGAGGTCGAATGGTTCATCGGCAAGCCCGGCAACGACGCGGTGCCCGCCTGCACCGGCCCCGCCTACGGGATGACCCGGGTCATCGAGGTGTCTGACTACGTCCAGGACCTGCTCGCCGCGCTCGCCGCCGAGGGCGTCGTCGTGGACCAGTTCCATCCGGAGTACGCCACCGGCCAGCTCGAGCTGTCCGTCGCACCGGCCGACCCGGTCGGCGCCGCCGACCTCGCGGTGCTGGTGCGCCAGACCATCCGCGCGGTGGCGGCCCGGCTCGGCCTGTTGGTCTCCTTCGCTCCGGTCGTAGTGGCCTGGCAGGTGGGCAACGGCGGGCATCTACATTTCTCGGTACGCGAGGACGGCCGCAACCTGTTCGCCGGCGGCGAAGGGCCGCACGGCATGACGGCGCGGGGCGAGTCGATCCTCGCCGGGGTGCTGGCGCGGCTGCCGGCGCTGATCTGCATCGGCGCGCCCAGCCCGGCGAGCTACCTGAGGCTGGTGCCGCAGCGCTGGGCCGGCGTGTTCCAGTGTTGGGGCCGCGAGAACCGGGAGGCGGCGGTGCGGTTCATCACTGGTCCTGCCGGCAACCGCGAGACCGCGGCCAACGCCGAGCTGAAATGCTTCGATGGGGCCGCCAACCCGTACCTGCTCGCCGGGGCGGTGACCGCGATCGTCACCGAGAGCGTCGATGCCGGCCTGCGCCTGCCGCCCGAGGTGACCGTCGATCCGGCTGAGCTCGCCGACGCCGACCAGCCGCCCCGGCTGCCGACCTCGCTGCCGGAGGCGGTACGCAGGCTCGAAAGCGATCGCGGCCTGAGCGAGGCGCTGGGGCCGGAGCTGTTCGAGGCGTTCCTCGCGGTACGCCGCGCCGAGACGGAGCAGTTCGCGGACAGGGTGCCCGAGGAGGTCGTGGCCGCCACGCGCTGGGTGTACTGATGAACCTCCCGCTCGTGGACGGGCACTGCCACACCGTTGTTGGCGGCCCGGTCGACGACGAAGCCTTCGCGCTCTGGTGCACCGAGGCCTCGGTGCCCGCCCCGCCAGGCGTGTCCTATCTGGACAGTCCGCTGGGGATGGCGGTGCGGCGCTGGTGCCCGCCGGTGCTGGACCTGCCGGTCGGTGCCCCGATCGAGTCGTACCTCGAGCGCCGCCGCGAGCTCGGCCCCGCCGAGGTGAACCGGCGGATGCTGTCGGCCGCCGGGCTGTCGGCGCTGCTCATCGACACCGGCCTGCCCGGCCCGAAGCTGCCCGGCCCGGACCTGCTCGACCCGGCGGCGGTCGGCCGGGCAGCCGGCGCCGTCGTGGGCGAGGTGGTGCGGCTGGAGTACGTCGCAGAGCGGGTTGCCGCCGGGACCTCGGCGCACGGCTTCGCGGAGGCGTTCGGCGACGCCCTGTCGACCGCCGCACGGAACGCGGTCGCCGTCAAGTCGGTGCTCGCCTACCGGCATGGGCTCGACATCGAGCCGGCTCGTCCATCCACATCGGACGTGCGGGCAGCGGCCGGCCGGTGGCTACGCGGGCGCGAGGCTGGCGAGGCCCGCCGGCTCACCGAACCGGTGCTGCTGCGGCACCTCCTGTGGTGCGGCATCGACACCGGCCTGCCGGTGCAGCTGCACACCGGCTTTGGTGACCGGGATCTGGCGCTCGCCCGCTCGGATCCGGCGCTGCTGCAGCCATTCTGCGCCGCCGTGGAGCCGACCGGCGTACCGCTGGTGCTGCTGCATTGCTACCCGTACCACCGGCAGGCCGGCTGGCTCGCCCAGGTCTATTCCAACGTGTACGTCGACATCGGGCTCACCATGAGCCACGTGGGCGCCGGGGCGGGCGCCGTGCTCGCCGAGCTCATGGAGCTGGCGCCGTTCGGCAAGCTGCTCTACTCCTCCGACGCGTACGGGCTGGCCGAGCTGTACCTGGTCGGCGCGGCCCAGTTCCGGTACTGGCTCGGGCGGTTGCTGGACACGTGGGTATCCGAGCAGGCGATGCCGCCCGAGGACGCGGAACGGCTGGCGTTCATGGTGGGCGCCGGCAACGCCCGGCGTGTGTACCGCCTCGACGACGGCTAGGCGTGGAGGGCGGCTAGGCGTGGAGATCGCAGGGTTCGACGGAGGGCTCGTACCCGGCGAAGAACGCCTTCGTACGCTGTTCGACGCTGCCGTGGGAGCCCTCCTCGAACCAGGGTTGCCCGGGATCGTCGGCGACGGCGGCCAGCCCTCGCCGGAGCTCGTCGAGGTCGCCCTCCTCGAGCTCCAGCCGGTTCACCCGGACGGAGTCGCCGATGTACGCGCCGGCCATGCAGTCGGCCTGCAGCTCCAGGGTGATGGTGAGGTTGTGGCGCACGCCGATGCGACCGCCCAGTTCACGTCGTAGGCGACGAAGTCACCGGCCGCGCAGTACGCGGCCTTGTTGCGGCCGAAGGGTTGCCCGCCGCAGCTGACCTCACCCGCCGCCTGATAGGCGATGATCCTCCGCACCGGCTGGAACCGCAGGCCCATGGCCGCGAACCGCTCGCGCCAGTACTGCTCCGCGACGGCCACGGCGCCGTTGACGTCGTCCTCGAACTCACCGATGTTGGGAGCCGGCCGGTCACTGCCCGGCTCGGGACCGGAGCGGTCGGGGCGGGCGATCACGCATGCCACGCCGACAATGAGCGCGGCGGCGAACGCGGCCAGGCGTACCCATCGGGACGCGCCGTCTGATACCCGCATCAGCGTCCTCCGATCGCGGTACCCCCGCGACGAGTCTCGCTGTGTGCATACCCGCGGACGGGCCCGATCTACCCCGAGCTACAACCGGAAGTCCAGATCCGCGGTGAGCTCGGCGACGTCCATCTGCGCCTTCTGGAGCCGGCCGGAGTAGTCCCAGTTGACCGCCTGCCAGCGGGTGAACTGGTCGAGCACCCACCGGCCGGACTGGCGGCTGCCGTTGCCGGACCGACCGTTGCCGCCGAAGGGCAGGTGCGCCTCGGCGCCCGAGGTCGAGTTGTTGATGCTGACCATGCCGGCGCTGATGCCGGTCCGGAAGGCGAACACGTCGATCGGGTCGGTGGTGTAGATCGACGAAGACAGGCCGTACCCGGGCGCGTTGGCCAGCTCGATGGCCTCGTCGAGGGTGCGGTACGTGGTGACGCCGACGATCGGGCCGAACGTCTCGTGGCGGAACAGCGCGTCGTCGGGGCGCAGCCCGTCGACGATGGTCGGGTGGTAGTACAGGCCCTCGCTCGGGTCGCCGACGAAACCGGCCCGCGGCTGATCCCTGGTGATCCGGCCGATCGCGGTCGACCCGGAAACCTTGTGATGCGGCCCGATCCAGCCGAGGTACTCCTCGAACCGGTCGGCGAACCGCTGTTCCAGCAGCGGTCCCATGAGCACCGGCGCGGTCGGCTCCCCGACCGGGGCAGTCTCGACCGCCGCGCTGAACCGGGCCAGGAGCTCGTCGTGGCGCGACTCGTGGACGATGACCGTACCCAATGACGTACAGCGCTGGCCGGCCGTGCCGAAGCCGGCGAACAGCGCACCCTCGACCGCCAGGTCCAGCGGCGCCGAAGGGGTCACCACCATCGGGTTCTTGCCGCCCAGCTCCAGGCATGGCGACTGCAGGTGGCGCCCGCACAGCTCGCCGATCGCGGTGCCGACAGCGGTGGAGCCGGTGAAGCCGACCTTGTCGACGAGGCCGGCGTCGAGCGCGGCGGACAGCCCGTCGAAGGTCGTCGCGCCGTCGGCGAGCACGAGCTGCAGGACGCCGTCGGGAAGGCCGGCGCGCACGAACATCCGGTACAGCGCGTGCGCGCTGGCCGCGGCGTACTCCGCCGGCTTCCACACCACCGCGTTGCCGGTCAGCAGCGCCGGCACCAGGTACCAGGAGGGCACCGCGACCGGGAAGTTGCCGGCGGTCACCACGGCCACCACGCCCACCGGGTTGCGGAAGGTGAACAGCTGCTTGTCCGGCATCTCGCTGGGCACCGTCTCGCCGTAGAGGCGCCGGCCTTCGCCCACGAAGAAGTCGCAGGTGTCGATGATCTCGCGAACCTCGCCGAGCGCCTCCGCGTACGGCTTGCCGACCTCGGTGGTCACCAGCCGGGCCAGGGCTTCGGCGTTGGCTTCCACGATCCGCCCCGCGTAGCCGACGGCCCGGCCGCGCACCGGCGCCGGTACGCCGGCCCAGCCCCGCTGGGCGGCCCGGGCGGCCCGGCAGGCCGCGACGAACGTGCCCGCATCGCCGAGGGCGACCTCCGCGACGACCTCGGAGGTACGCGCGGGGTTGACCGACCGGTACCAGCCGCCGCCGGCCAGGTCGGCGCGGGTCGGGTGGGTGCCGGTCAGGTCGGCGTCATGACGGCTGAGCTCAGATGTGATCTGCATGGTCAAGCACGCTCCAGGCGGCGCCGTTCGGCGGCCACGTCGAAGTCGGGCGGCGGGTAGGCCAGCTTCATGTCCGCAAAGGTCTCGCGCAGCAGGTGCGAGACCGCCCAGTTGCGGTACCACTTGCGGTCGGCCGGCACGACGTACCACGGGGCGTGCTCGGTGGAGCAGCGGGCCAGCGCGTCGGCGTACGCCTGCTGGTAGTCCGCCCACAGCGCCCGCTCGTCGATGTCGGCCGGGTTGTACTTCCAGAACTTGGTCGGATCGGTGAGGCGTTCGAGCAACCGCACCTTCTGCTCCTCGGGCGAGATGTGCAGCATCACCTTGACCAGCACGACCCCGCCGTCGGTCAGCTCGCGTTCGAACCGGTTGATCTGGTCGTACCGGCGGCTCCAGATGCGCCTGGGCACGAGGTTGTGCACCCGCACGATCAGCACGTCCTCGTAGTGCGACCGGTTGAACACGCCCACGTACCCCGGTTCCGGTACGGCTTGCCGGATCCGCCACAGGTAGTGGTGCGCCAGCTCCTCCTTGGTCGGCGGACCGAAGCTGACGATGCGCATCCCGAGCGGGTTCATCGCGCCGGCCACGTGCTTGACCGTGCCGTCCTTGCCGCCGCCGTCCATCGCTTGCAGGACGAGCAGCAGCCGCCGCTGGTCGCCGCCGCGCTTCGCGGCGGCGTAGAGCCGTTGCTGATGCTCGGCCAGCTCGCCGCCGACGATCGCGAGCTCCTCGGCGGCCCACCGTTTGGCGCTGCCGATGCGGCTGTGGCCGGGCAGGCCGGGGGTGGCCCTGGGGTCGATCTCGGCGAGGTTGACCGGGCCGCCAGGTGGTACCCGCAGGAGCTCTCGCATCTGCCGCTTGGCCATCTCCCGATGATGCCTCACCAGCAGGCGCATGCTGACAGCCGGACGGGCGCGATGGCACTCTGGTTCTCGGGGTGACGCCATGACCACGACGCTGCGCGCGACGATCCCGGGTCCGGCCGGGCATCCGATTCTGGGCATGGGACCGGCATTCCGCCGGGACCCGCTCTGCTGCATGCTCGACGGCTTCCGGGAGTACGGCGATCTGGTCGCCTACCCGTTCGGCCCGCGGCGCGGTCCGCTGCGCCGGGTGGCCGTGGCCGCGTACCACCCCGACTACGTGCATCAGGTGCTGACCACCACCGGGCCGGCCTTCGGGCGGCAGACCGTCGGGTTCTCGACCCTGGCCGAGGTGCTGGGCCGCGGCCTGCTGACCACCGAGGGGGAGGTGTGGCGCCGCCAGCGCCGTACGCTGCAGCCGTTGTTCACCCGGCGCCGGGTCGCCGGGTACACCGAGCTGATGTGCGCCGAGGCCGAGCGGGCGGTGGCCGAAGGCGCCGGCGGCGCGGCGGTCGACCTGCACGCCCTCATGCAGCGGTACGCCTTACGCGTCGTCGGGCGGGCCTTGTTCGGTGAGGACATCGAGGAGATCATCGGCGAGCTGCAACCACTTGTACCGGCGTTGAGTGACCTTGTCATGCAGCGCACCACGCAGGTCATGCGGATGCCACTGGACTGGCCGACACTGCGCAACCGTCGGCTGTCCCGGCTGCGCGACACCGAGTACGCGCTGGTCGACCGGATCCTGGCCGAACGCGCCGACCCCGCCGCCGTCTCGAGCGATGATCTGTTAAGCCGGCTGTACGCGGCCCGCGATCCGGACACCGGGCTTCCGTTGTCAGCGCAGGAGATCCGCGATCAGGTGCTGGTCTTTCTGATGGCCGGCCATGAGACAACGGCCGGCGCGCTGACGTTCACGCTGTACCTGCTCGGGCGCGACCCGGAGATCCAGGAGAAGGCGGCCGCCGATCCGGAGCTCGCCCGCGCCGCGCTGCTGGAGGGCATGCGGCTCTACCCTCCCGCGTACGCCACCGAGCGGATGGCGCTTGCGGACACGGAGATCGCCGGCTACCTCGTACCCCGAGGCACGGCCGTGTTCCTGTCGTCCTGGGTCACCCACCGGCACCCGGTGTTCTGGCCGGAGCCGGATCGCTTCGACCCGCAGCGGTTCCTCGGTGACCAGGATCGGCCGCGCTACGCCTATTTCCCCTTCGGCGGCGGCCCACGCAGCTGCATCGGGGAGCACTTCGCCTTGCTGGAGGCGACCGTTTTGCTGCAGGCGCTGCTGAGCCGGTACCGCGTCGTTGCCCTCGACGCCGAGCTGCCCGTCGCGCCACTGGTGACGCTGCGGCCCGCCGCGCCGGTCCGTGCGCGCCTGAGCCCCCGCTGACGGCGACTACCCACCCACCGCAACAGCACTTGTGCGACAGCCAACGAAGCTGTTATCTATTTACAAACTTTACTGAAAAGTTTGTTAACGGTGGGAGGGGTTGGCGATGCGGCTCTACCGGAGTCTGCCCGCCGCGGCAGCAACGCTCCTGACCGCGGGAGCGGCGCTTGCCATCGTGGTCGGCATGAACACGGCCTACTCGGCCGAGGACAACCAGGCGTGCCGGCCCGACGGGCTGTACCGCACGCCCGGGCTCGACGTGCCCTACTGCGCGGTGTACGACACCAACGGGCGCGAGAAGCTGGGCACCGATCACGGCCGCCGGATTATCGGCTACTTCACCGCATGGCGGCACGGCAAGGACGGCCAACCCGCCTATCTGGTGAACAACATCCCGTGGGACAAGGTCACCCACATCAACTACGCGTTCGCCCACGTCGACGGGCAGAACCAGGTCTCGGTGGGCGGCGCCAACCCGAACAACCCGGCGATCGGCATGACCTGGCCCGGAATCCCTGGCGCCGAGGTCGACACCTCCCTGCCGTACCAGGGCCACTTCAACCTGCTGACCAAGTACAAGCGGGCCAACCCCAACGTGCGGACGCTGATCTCGGTCGGCGGCTGGGCCGAGACCGGCGGGTTCTTCGACGACAGCGGCACCCGCGTCGACAGCGGTGGCTTCTACCGGATGACCACCACTGGCGACAACAGCGTCAACACGGCCGGCATCAACGCCTTCGCCGACTCGGTGGTGAGCTTCCTTCGCACGTACGGCTTTGACGGCGTCGACATCGACTACGAGTACCCGACCTCGATGAACAACGCCGGCAACCCGCTGGACTTCGGGCAGGCCAACGCCCGGCGGGCCGGTCTGAACCGGTCGTACCCGGCGCTGATGAAGACGCTGCGGGAGAAGCTTGATGCGGCGGCCACCGCGGACCGCAAGTACTACCTGCTGACCGTCGCGGCACCGTCGTCCGGGTACCTGCTGCGCGGCCAGGAGAACTTCGCCGCCGCCCAGTACCTGGACTACATCAACATCATGTCCTACGACCTGCACGGCGCCTGGAACCACTTCGTCGGCCCGAACGCGGCGCTCTACGACAACGGTGACGACGCCGAGCTCGCGTTCTGGAACGTCTACACCACGTCCCAGTACGACGGTGCCGGCTACCTCAACACCGACTGGGCGTACCACTACCTCCGGGGCGCGGTGCAGTCCGGGCGGATCAACATCGGGGTGCCGTTCTACACCCGCGGCTGGCAGGGCGTCACCGGCGGCACCAACGGCCTGTGGGGCCGGGCCGCGCTGCCGGACCAGAGCAAGTGCCCGGCCGGCACCGGCGGTACCGTCGGCTCGACCGTCCCTTGTGGAAACGGCGCCGTCGGCATCGACAACCTGTGGCACGACTCGCGCCCGGACGGTAGCGAGGAGCCCGCGGGGTCCAACCCGATGTGGCACGCCAAGAACCTGGAGACCGGGCGCACCGGCGACTACCTCGCCGCGTACGGCCTGACCCCGGCGACCGACCCGGCTGACCGGCTGACCGGCACGTACGTCCGTAACTACTCCAGCGCCCTGGTCGCGCCGTGGCTGTGGAACGACCAGAAGAAGGTCTTCCTGTCCACTGAGGACGAGCAGTCCATCGGTGCCAAGGCCGACTACGTGGTGAGCAAGGGCATCGGCGGCGTCATGTTCTGGGAGATGGCCGGCGACTACCGCTTCGACAGCACGAAGAACCAGTACTTCATGGGTTCGACGTTGACCGCGCTGCTGTTCGACAAGTTCAAGGCCGCCGCGCCGTACGGCAACGTCAAGGCCAAGCGCGCCATGCCGACCCAGCTGCTCGACGTGAAGGTGGAGCTGCGGGACTACGCGCTGGGCGACAACAACTACCCGATCAACCCGAAGCTGCGGATCACCAACAGCTCGGCCCTGACCATCGCGGCAGGCGCCGAGCTGCAGCTGGACTATCCGGTCTCCGCGCCCGGCAACTCCGCGGACCAGAGCGACTGGACCTGGGTGGTGACCTCCAGCGAGCACACCGGAGCGAACCGGGGCGGCTACCTGGGCGACTTCCACCACGTGTCGCTCAAGCTGCCGGCGTCGCTGTCGATCCCGCCCGGCGGCTCCGCCGAGACCCCGATCGTGTACTACATGCCGTTCGCCGGCCCGTCGAACTTCACCCTGACCTTCGGTGGCCAGACCTACGCGCTGGTCCAGGACTACCCGCGCGGCGGCACGGCCGCCTCGCCGACGCCGACCGCGACCGGCGGCCCGACGCCGACGCCGACCGGTGGGCCGACGCCCACGCCGACCGCCACCGGCGGGCCGGGCTCGTGTACCGCCCCGTTGTGGAGCATCTCGGCGGTCTACGCCACCCCGACCGACGTCACCTACAACGGTCACACCTGGCGCAACAAGTGGTGGACGCAGGGCGAGACACCGGGTAGCTCCGATGTCTGGGCCGACCGGGGTGCCTGCAGCGGCATGCCGAGCACCCGCCCGCCGGGCCCCTGCACGCTGCCGGCATGGAGCGCCTCGACGACCTACGCCAGCGCCACCGACGTGTCGTACAACGGCCGCAACTACCGCAACCGCTGGTGGACGCAGGGCGAGACGCCGGGCGTCGCCCAGGTCTGGGAGGACAAGGGCGCCTGCTGACATTGACGTGAGTCACAGGGCTATTGACGCCACATCGAAGACATCCTATGTTTGCGCTCGCGGCATGAACGCTCGCCGCCGTTCGTCCTCCCGCCAGACGGCCGACGGTCCGTATGTACACGGCCGCCCGGCAGGTGGGCCGGTGCGGCAGGAGAGAGGTGGCGATGCTGAGTCTCATCCGCCGGCACTGGCGCAGTGGCGCGAAGGTCGGCGTGCTGGGCACGGCCTTGGTCGTGGGCGCCATCATGTTCTCGACCGCCGGAGCGCCGCCGGCACAGGCGGAGCTGCAGAATCCCCGCCAGACTTGGCTCCGCCAGTCACAGGCAGGGCTGTTCCTGCACTGGGGGATGCGGACCTCGCCGGTCTTCACCAGCTGCAGCGCCTGGCAGAACGCGATCAGAAGCGGCGGCTGGAACGCCAACAAGTGGGTGGACGCGGCCATCCGGCTGCACGCGAGCTACATCGTGCTCGCGGCGTTCCACAGCCGTCTCGGGTACGCCCGGGCCTGGCCCTCGGCGATTCCCGGCACCTGCAGCACCACGAAGGGCAACGACTTCCTGGGCGAGCTGATCCGGGCGGCGCACGCGCGGAACATCAAGGTCATCAACTACATGACCGACGATCCTTCCCACCACGCGGAAAACGGCTTCGAATATTTCAACTCCGCGGCGTACTCCCGGTTCAAGGGCCGCACGATCAACCTGGCCACGCGGGACGGCTTCGGCGAGTTCAGCTACGACAACTTCTTTGAGGTCATGCGCAACTACCCGGACCTGGACGGGTTCTGGATCGACAACGACAACGCGTTCTGGGAGCGGAACAACCTGTACCGGAAGATCCACCAGATGCGCCCGAACATGGTGCTGAGCAACAACAACGAAGACACACCGGAGATGGACACGGTCAGCAACGAGCAGAAGACCGGCATGACGCCGTCCTACGACTACCCGCAGGCGACCTTCACGCCGGCACCCCGCCTGACCGAGGCCGACTACAAGCTGCCCACCGGTGGTACGTGGTGGTTCAGCGGCGGTGACTCCTCGGTGGATCGCAAGCTCACCATCGGCCGGTTCGTCACCAACGCCGGCTCGTCCATCAAGTCGCTGATGGCCGAGACCGCGATGATCAACGGTGACTTGCCGGCGCAGCAGCGCAGCTTCAACACGTTCTTCGACGGCTGGATCCGGCCCATCTGGGAGGCGTTCGACCGCCCCGAGGGCGGTGGCTACATGTACGGCGGTCTGCAGCCCGGCCGGTGGAACGACGGCGCCTACGGGGTGACCACGGTCAAACAGGGCAACTCGAACCTGCACTACATCCACGTCATCGACAGGCCTAGCGGCAGCACGCTGCGGGTGCGCGACAACGGCTACCGCGTGACGCGGGTGACCAACATGCGTACCGGTGCGGGAGTCAGCTTCAGCCAATCCCGGGGCGTCATCACGCTCACCGGCATCTCCAGCTGGGACCAGTTCGACACGGTGTTCCGGGTCCAGACGTCGGGCCGGGTCGGCATCTACTCGGCGGACTCGGTGTCCTCGACCGCGACCGCGTCCCGGGGCGGCTTCCCGGCCAGCAACCTGACCCACGGCAGCTACCTCAACTACTGGGACAACAACGGCCGGATGCCGGTCACGATCACCCTTGACCTCGGCAGCGCGAAGCGGGTCGAGTACCTCGGGATCAACCAGCGCGAGTGGTCGGTGAGCTACAACCGTTCGTCGACCGAGCAGTCGGCCCGCATCAGGTCCTACACGCTGCAGGTGAGCACCAACGGGACGACGTGGACCACGGTGCGCACCGCGACCCTGCCCAGCGCCCGCGGCGTACAGTTGATCGACGTCAACGTCGCCTCGGCCCGCTTCGTCCGCGTGGTGGTCAACAGCACCTATGCGGGATCATCGGCGACACGGTTCTTCCATCAGTTGCGCATCGACGAGATGTTCGTTGGCGGCTCGTACGCCTGACAGGAGGACGGATGCAACTCATGCGGCTCGGCGCTCCCGGTGCGGAGCGCCCCGCCGTTCGTGGCGAGGACGGCACGGTGTACGACCTGTCCTCGGTAACGAACGACCTGGACGGCGAGTTCTTCGCCAGCGGCGGCATCCAGCGGGTGCGTGACGCCATAGCGGCGGGTGGCCTGCCGGCGCTTGACATCACCGGCCAGCGCATCGGTGCCCCGATCGCCCGGCCGACCGCAGTCATCTGCATCGGGCAGAACTACGCGGCTCATGCCGCCGAGTCCGGTGCGCCCCCGCCGGCCGAACCGATCATCTTCTTCAAGCACCCGAACACGGTCGTCGGGGCGTACGACGACGTACGCATCCCGGTCAACGGGACGAAGACGGACTGGGAGGTGGAGCTGGCGGTCGTCATCGGGCGCCGGGCCCGCTACCTCAGCTCGCCCGACGACGCCATGGCCCACATCGCCGGCTACGCGGTCTCCAACGACCTGTCGGAGCGTGAGTTCCAGCTGGAGCGCTCCGGCGGCCAGTGGTCGAAGGGCAAGTGCTGCGAGACCTTCAACCCGCTGGGTCCGTGGCTGGTCCCGGCCGACGAGGTGCCCGACGTGCAGCGGCTCGGGCTGCGGTCCTGGGTCAACGGCGAACCGCGCCAGGACTCGAACACCTCGGACATGATCTTCAGTGTGGCGCACCTGGTCTGGCACATCTCGCAGTTCCTCGTGCTTGATCCTGGTGACGTCATCAACACCGGCACCCCGCAGGGCGTCGCGCTGTCCGGGCGCTTCCCGTACCTGGCGGCTGGCGACCGGGTCGAGCTGGAGATCGACGGTCTGGGTCGGCAACGGCAGGCACTGGTCAAAGCGGAGGGTTGACAACCGGCTGAGGATCCCGCGCGTCTACGGCGCATGAAGCCGTTGCGCACATGCGCCGTACTGCTCGCGCTCCTCCTCGCCGCGTGCCGCCCCGCGCCGAGCCCTCCGTCGAACCCGCCCACCGCCAGCGGCGGCGCGCCGACCAGCAGCGCGCCGCCGCCCGCTTCGGCGTCCGCGCTTCCTGCCGGCACGCTTGCCGAGGTACGCACGGCGAGCCACGCCGACCACGACCGGCTGGTGTTCCAGTTCTACGGCCGGCAGGCACCGCGTACGCACGTTGACGGGTACCTCGACCGGGTCACCGAGGACCCGTCCGACCGCCCGGTCGCGTTGGCCGGGCAAGCGTTCCTGCGCGTGGTCTTCGACGGAGCGCGGTTCGACACCGGCCCGCGGCGGTTCGCACCGGGGTACCCGTTGCTCAAGGAGATCGCGCTGGCCGGCGACTTCGAGTCCGTACTCAGCTGGGGTGTTGGTCTTTCCCGCCCAGCGGGGGTGACGGTGACGACGCTGACCGACCCGGCGCGAGTCGCGGTCGACTTCTGGTACACCGCACCGCATCAGGTGCTGTGGCCGGAGCGTACGTTCGACGAGGCGCGGGCGACCCAGCGCGCGTTCGACCAGGGCCACCAGCCGTGGCGTGGCGATGCCGACGCCGTGGTCAGCTCGTACGCCCAACAGGTGCTCGGCTGGCAGCAGCCGACGCTGCGCCGGCTGACCACGAACGTGTACGTGGTGAGCGCCGCCGCCAGGTCCGCGATCGTTACCGTGATCCAGCCCGTGCCCGAGGCCGGCAACGGCATTTGGTCGATCGCGGCGGTGGCCGAGTAGAAATCTCCTTTGCCGAATCTTTAAGTTCGTCCTTGCCCGGTGTCCGGGCCGGTACGTGCGAACTACGCTCGGTCGAGTCTGGCCGGACGCCCATGGAGGTCACGCGTGTCTCCGTCGAGCTACTACGTCGACGAGACGCATCCTCTTGGTCGCCGGCGGCACTGGTCGGTGAGGCTGGGCGCGATCGTGGCGATCATCGTCGCGTTGGCGCTGGTCGGCACGGTGGCGGCGGTCAGCACGGGCCGCCCGCGCCCGACGGTTGGCCCGGCGGCGTACCCCACCAGCGAGCCTCCGTTGCCGGCGGCAACCGGATCCGGCAACAGCCCTGACGGCACCGTTCCGGGCAGTGGTGCGCCGGGCTCGGGCGCCGGGTCATCGGGTACACCCGCGCCGCCCGCTCCCCCCGGGAAGTCCACGCCGCCCGCCAAACCCCTGCCCGCGCCGGACGGTCTCACCTCAGCCGAGGCGGCTGTCTTCATGATTGTCAACGAGGAACGGGCAAAGGTGGGGTGCAACCCGCTCACGGTCGACTCCCGGCTGACCGCCGCGGCCCGGGGCCACTCGGCCGACATGGCCGCGCGCGGGTACTTCGACCACACCACGCCGGAGGGCGTCGACTTCGCCACCCGCATCACCAGGGCCGGCTACCGGTGGTCCACCGCCGGCGAGAACATCGCCAAGGGCCAGCCGACCGCGGCGTCGGTGATGAGGGCGTGGATGAACAGCAAGGGGCACCGCGCCAACATCCTCAACTGCGCGTACCGCAACATCGGTGTCGGGCTCGCCTACAGCCCGCGCCGCGAGCCGGTCTGGACCCAGGACTTCGCCACACCCCTGCGCTGACTTAGAAGTCGAACCCGGGACCCGCTCCGGGTCCAGCCGTAGCAGCCGCCAGTGCTACACTGATCCTGTGCTACACAGGCAGGAGTCGACCATGGCGAATCTGACCCTCAGCGTCGATGACGACATACTCCGCCGTGCCCGAATTCGTGCGCTCGAACGTGGTACGAACGTCAACACGTTGGTCCGGGAGTATCTGGAGGCCTTCGCTGGTGACGGTCCCACCCGCCAGGCACTCGACGGGTTCCTGGCCCTTGCCGAGCAGACACCTGTGACGAGTGGCGAGAGCGGACGGACGTGGACCCGGGACGAACTCTATGACCGGTAGGCGGTTCCTTGACACGAACATCCTGGTCTACGCGGTGGACCAAGCCGACCTCGGCAAGCACAAGAGAGCCCAGGAAATCTTGGCAGAGACGTCCGATGCGGTGATCTCGGCCCAGGTCCTCAACGAGTTCTATGTCGTGCTCACGAGGAAGCTGAGCACGCCGGTCAGCCGGGCTCGTGCCATGGTCGATGAGCTGGCCAAGCTGCCATGTGTGCCGGTGGATGCCGATCTCGTGCGAGCGGCGATAGACGCCGGGCAGCGGTGGCAGCTTTCCCACTGGGACGCTCTCGTGGTTCAAGCCGCTCGGCAGGCGCGGTGCGAGGTCGTTGTAACCGAAGACCTCGCGACCGGGGCTCAGTACGACGGCATCCTGATCGAGAACCCCTTCCTGTGAGGCGAACGCGCCGACTCAGACCTCGTAGAGCAGGCGGCCGGTGAGCGGGTCCTGGCCGTAGCGCACGCAGAGCTCGGCGAGCACGTCCTCATGCGAGACGGCCAGGTTCATCACCGTGTCGTTGCCTCCGTAGTAGACAAGCAGCTCGCCGTCGGGCCGGCGGACCAGGCCGCAGGAGAAGACCACGTTCGGCACGTGGACGTAGTCGGTCTCGGCGACCCGGCAGTCGGCCTTCGACGGGAACAGCACCGGCATGCTGGACAGCTGGACCGCGCGGGGGTCGCGCAGGCCGTGCAGCGCCACGCCGAGGACGTACGGGTTACCGTCCATTGTGGACCGTACACCGTGGAACAGGTTGAGCCAGCCGTGCCGGGTTCGGACCGGCGGCGCCCCGGGGCCGATCTTGTCCGAGAACGCGCTCGGACCGTGGCGGGTCCGCATCACCGGCTCCTCGTCGATCTTCCAGGGGCCGCTACGGAAGTCGTCGGAGTACCCGATGCGGATCTGGGTGAACACCCCACCGGTGTCCTCGGACGTGACGTCGTTGGGGCGGAACAGGCCGACGTACCGGCCGTCGATGCGCTCACCGAACAGCACCACGTTGCGCATGTCGCGCTGCAGCACCGGCCCGTAGCGGGTGAACGTGCGGAAGTCGTCGGTCGTCGCGAGGCAGACCCGGACCCGGTTCTTGACCTGGGCGTCATAGGCGCTGTACGTGATCGCGAACGCGCCGTCGACCGGGTTGATCCGGGCATCCTCGACGCCACCGGACTCGATGCGTACGAGCTCCTCCGGGTCGACTCCCGGCGCGAACACGTCGCTGCGCCGCGCCGGTTTCAGCACCGGCCGCGGCTCGATCCGCCAGCCCGAGACGCCGTCGCGGCTGCGCGCCAGGCCCAGCACGCTGATCCCCGACCGCAGGTGGGACCGGAACAGCATGACGGTCTCGTCGCCGACGACCGCGACCCCGGCGTTGTGGACCGTGACCACGCGCAGGTGCGGCTCGCGCCAGACCTCGTTGACGTGGTGTGCGGTCAGGATCGGGTTACCCGGGTGCCGCACCAGCGGCTCGGCAAGCGTCGGCTTCACAACGAGATATCTTGCACCCTTCCCGGCAGCCGCGCGCGGCGACGGTCGAGAATGCTCGGCGTGACAGAGAATGCTCGGCGTGACACTGTTGCCCGCGTCGCTGGACTACTAACGTACGGCTCAGTCCGGGAGCGTGACCTCCAAGCAGGTAAAACCACGGACGTCGAGCCAGATCCGGCCGGGTCCGCTGACCACGCGCAGCAGCACGGAGTCGCAGCCGGGGCAGCGGGCCACCAGCCCCGGCGCCCGCGGGTAGACCCGCGCCTCGGCCACCATCCGCATCTGGCCGCACCCGACACAGAGGCCCCGGGCCGTGGTCAGGTCCACGGCGAACACCTCACGAAGGGCACCGGCCAGCTCGTTTCCGTCGACCCAGGTGTCGGTCATGGTCTGCCTCCCGTCGGGCCGAAACGCTCGGTTCTGACCCGCTCTGCCGCGTACCCCAAATCGAGGAGCAGCCCCGCGACCACCTCGACGAAACCGGTGGGCCCGCACACGAAGCACGCCGGTTGCGCGTCCGCGGGCCAGCCCGCGGCGGCGAGCAGCGCGGCGTCGACGCGGCCGGGCGGGCGCGGCCACCCCTGGGGAACCTCGCGCGTGTAGGCGTAGGCCACGTCCAGGCCGTGGTCGTCACGCTCGCGGGCGCGAAGCTCGTCCCGGTAGATCACCGCCGCCGGCGAGCGCGCCGAGTACACCAGCCGGAACGGTACCCGGCTGCCCGTCACCGCCCGCGTGCGGATCATCGACATGAGCGGTACCACGCCGGAGCCGCCCGCCACGAGCAGGACCGGCCGGGTCTGCGAGGGCTCCCAGGTGAAGTACCCGCCCACCGGGCCCCGCACCTCGCACCGGTCACCCGGCTCCGCGACGTCGACCAGGTACGGCGAGACCTCGCCGTCCGCCACCCGCTCGACGGTGACCTCGACAGCCCCGGCGGACGCGGCGGAGGCGATCGAGTAGCTGCGTTGCGTGGAGTACCCGTCCTCGGCGGTCAGCCGCACGTCCACGTGCTGGCCGGCCAGATGCCCCGGCCAGCCGTCCACGTCGAGCTCCAGCGTGCGGACCTCGTCGGTCTCGCGCCGGGTGGCGCCGACGACCGCCACCCGCCAGGTCAGTCGCCCCAGTACCGCTGCTCGCGCCACGGGTCACCGTAGTTGTGGTAGCCGGCCGTTTCCCAGAACCCTGGCTGGTCTTGCAAGCTGAGGTTGATCGAGCTCACCCACTTGGCGCTCTTCCACAGGTACAGGTGCGGCACCAGCAGCCGCGCTGGGCCGCCGTGCTCGGGTTCGAGGTCCTCTCCGTCGTACCGGTAGGCGATCCACGCCTGCCCGTCGACCAGGTCCTCCAGCGGCAGGTTGGTGGTGTAGCCGCCATAGGAGCGGACGAACGCGTAGTCCGCGGCGGTGTCCACATCGGACAGCAGGGTGTCGATCGAGACGCCCTGCCAGGTGGTGCCGAGCTTGGACCAACGGGTGACGCAGTGCAGGTCCACGGTGAAGGTCTCGCTGGGCAGCGCCAGGAGCTCCGGCCAGCTCCACCGGTGCCGCTGCCCGGTCTCGGTCGTGACCCCCAGCTCCCAGTGATCCAGGTCGATGCGAGGCGTCGGGCCGGCCGACAGCACCGGGAAGTCCTCGACGAGGTACTGACCGGGCGGCAGCTTCGGATCGCTGCGACCCTTGCCCGCAAAGCCACGGGATACCACGCCCACGCCGTCGACCCTACCGCCGGACCATGCCGGCCGCGCCGCGTCCGGTGTGGTCAGGCCAGCTCGAGGAGCGGGAAGGCGCGGTGCCGGCGCGGTGGCACCAGGAAGTTCTGCAGCCGGGTCGCCGTGACGAACCGCTCCAGGCCGTCCAGCACCGCCAGCTCGTCGCGGATCCGCTGGAAGAGGTCGGCGGTCGGGACGAGCATCGACAGCTGCAGCTTCGGCTGCAGGCTCGCGTCCGGGACATCCATGCTGTCGAAGCCCGGCCCGTCCAGCCGCTGGTGCAGCGGGCGCCCCTCGGCCGCCCGCGCCGCGCGCTGCGCGAGGTCCACGTGCCTGGCGAGCACCGGCTCCGGCGCCGGCGCCGAGCGGTAGGCATCGCGTACCCGGTCGAGGTACCGGGCGTCGTCGCGGGGGTTGCCGTCGTCGTCGACGTCGTAGAACTGCTGCAGGTCGAGGATGTGGTGGGACAGGTGCTGGATCGCGGCGTTGTCGAAGTAGTCGCCGGCGCGCGCGGTCGTCAGCCGTACCCCTTCGGCGCCCTGACAGGTCACGGCCGGTGCCGGCGCATCGGCCCGCGTCTCGTTGCCCACGATGCCCATCCACCTCGGCGAACGCGGGTGGATCAGCACGTGGTACGGCAGCCGGCCGGCCGCGGCGACCTTGCGGGGGAGCCCGAGCTGGACGAACATCGCGCGGCTGGAGGTGAACGCGAGCCCGGCCGCGAACCGGGGGGAGGCCACGCGGCGGCCGGCCAGCAGGTCGCTACCGCCGAGCCAGGCCAGCGTGTCGGCGAGCCGGAGCGGGTCGTCACCGCGCAACGTGAACAGCACGTCGTTGTGCTCGACGCAGGCCCGCCCGACCGCCTCCTCAAGCGCGAACCGGTTGGTGTTGCTCAGCAGCCGCGGCATGTGCAGCGCGACGAGCCCGGGCGGCAGCCGGTCGAAGTACGGCCGGCCGTACGCCACGTGTGCCAGCACGCCGCTCGGATGCCACGGGTACGTGGTCTCGATCGTCGCCAGCGCATCGTCGAGCGCCTGCTGGTCGCGCCGGGTGGGTGTCCGGGCGAGGCGGGCGGTGGCGAAGACGGTGTGCGTCGGGCCGAAACGGACCTCGATGCCGTCGATGAGCCGGGCCGGCGGGACGTAGCGTTCGATGTCGAACTGGATGTCGGGAACCGGAGCCCGGTCGGCGATTGGCGGGCGCTCCGGGACCCAGGCCAGGCGGGAGGTCAGGTCCAGGGTACGCAGGGCGGTCGCCAGGCCGGCGGCGCGGCTGAGCGCCACCCGGCGGCGGGACTGCGTGGCAAGCATCGAGGCCAGTCAACGGCGTGCGATTCGGCGTTGACCAGAACGGACCACCCTTGGGGGCGGGTCATCACGGCGGCCGGCTCATCGCGCCGGGCGGTTCGGCTCGCCGGAGGGCGGGTTGGCCCCCGAGGCGCCGGGGTCTACCAGCCCGAGCCGGTACGCCGTGCGCAGCGCGCCGGACCGGTTGTGCGCGCCCAGCTTGCGGAACAGGCGGGCCTGGGTGTTCTCGACCGTCTTGCAGGCGATCCCGAGCAGCCGCGCGGTCTGCCGGATGGTATGGCCGTTGGCGATGGAGGTGAGGATGTCGCGCTCCCGCGCGGTCAGCTCCGGCGGCCCGGGGTCGGGCAGGCCCACGCCGTTGTCGGCCAGGCCGTCGCTGAGCCAGTCGGCCAGGTCGCCGATGTCGACCGCGTTGAACGCGAAGAACCCGCGACCGACCAGGGACAGGACCGAGCACAGGTCGTCACGTACATCTTCGCTGTGTACCAGGCCGTGCGCGCCGCGCAGCAGCGCATCGACGAGCCCGGCGAGGTCGGGCCGTTTGGACAGCACCAGGAGCACGGGCCCGCCGAGCGTGCTGGCCAGGGCCCAGTCCTCGGGCGTGGGGTCGATCAGCACGTTCACCAGCGCGTCGCGTTGCCAGCGCGGCCAGTCCTTGTCGCCGGTCATCGGCGCGGTCTCGGCGAGTGCGAACGGTTGGCCGCAGGCCACGAGCGCCAACACGACCTGGTCGCGGCACGGCCCGTCCGGCCCGCGTACGACCACCAGCGGCGCCTCGCCGACGGCGAGGCTGGGCAGCCGCGACGGGTCATGGGTGGGCGCGTCGAGCAGGCCCAGCACGGTCGCGCGCGACACCGCGTGGCTCTGGTTGCCGACGTGCAGCTTGCTGTAGATGCGCCGCTTGTGGTTCTCGACGGTCCGCCGGCTGATGTCCAGCAGGTCGGCCATCTCGGGCACGCCGTACCCGGAGCCCATCAGTGAGATGATCTCCATCTCGCGATCGGTGAGGGCGGTGCCATTGCGGTGTTGCCGTATGACCGGCCCGGCCCGCTGCCGGAGCATCCGGACCACCGCGTCGATGCCTTGCGACGACGGCACCAGCGCGGTGATCCCCGACCGCAGGGCCGTGTCGAGGGCGTGCGGGGTGGGCCTGGCGTAGGCCACGACAGCCTCGGTACCCGGACACGTCGCCCGGAAGTGGCACAGCGCCTCGACGGCCTCGCCGGTGAGCGAGTCGATCTCGACCAGGGCGACCTCGGGCCGGCGCAGCGCGCAGAGGGTGATCAGGCTTTCCAGGCTCGCCGTCTGTCCCACGACAGCAAAACCTGGCCCGCTGGCGAGGTAGGTACCGAGCGCCTCCCGCATCAGCCGGCGGCTGGACTGAATCGCAAGTCGGATGGTCCTGCCAGTCATCTTCGAATGACTTCTGTGGTATCGGCCGCTCGTCTGACGAGCGGATCGTCCGAACGGTGAGCAGAGTCTACTTTCAGGAAAAGGGCGAACACTAGCGTCCATTCGTCTTCGTGGATGCGTGATCCGGCGTGAGCAGCCAGATCAAATGCGGTAACAGCAGCTCACCGGCGCCCCTCCCGTTCGCGGGTCGGTCGCCTGCGCGTCGCCGCGGCGCGACCGGTGTCCGCACGCTAAGCGGGACGCGCGAGCGAAGACGATGACGGGGCTCCCCTAGGGCCCGGTCGCCCGGCCGGTCCGCCTGCGGGTGCCTGGTCCCCGCCGGATCGGGCAGACTGCGGCCATGTGCTACAGCGACGACGCGAGCCCGCCTGCGCCGCCCGTCCGAGGCGCGGTCGGCGAGCACGACGACCTGGTCCTGGAGTCCGCCGACGGCACGCGGTTCGGCGCCTACTACGCACACCCCGCCGAGCCCGGCTCGGTCGGCATGGTCGTGCTGCCCGACGTGCGCGGGCTGCACGGCTTCTACAAGCAGCTGGCGTGCCGCTTCGCCGAGGCCGGGATGCACAGCGTCGCCATCGACTACTTCGGGCGTACCGCGGGGGTCGGCTCGCGCGACGAGGACTTCCCGTTCCGGGAGCACGTCGACAAGCTCGACCGCGATCGGGTACACGAGGACGTGGCGCCCGCCGTGGCCTGGTTGCGGGCGGTGCCGACGGTACGTCCGGTGTTCACGGTCGGCTTCTGCATGGGCGGCGGCTTGTCGTGGCGGCAGTCGGCCGCGGGTCATGGGCTGGCCGGCTGCGTCGGCTTCTATGGCATTCCCAAGGGCTTCGAGGGGTACTTCTCACGGATGCGGGCGCCGCTGTTGCTGCTGGCCGCGGGGCAGGACTTCACGCCGGTGGCCGAGGTGGAGGCGTTCGCCGAACGGGTCCGGACCGCCGGGGTCGAGGCGGAGCTGCACGTGTACCCCGATGCCCCGCACAGCTTCTTCGACCGCAGCTTCGCCGAACACTGGGAGGAGTGCGCCGACGCGTGGCGGCGCGTCCTGGACTTCGTGGCACGGCACCGTTCGTGAGGCCGCCGGTGGCTACCGGATCGTGTAGCTGTCGCCGTACACCTTCCAGGACAGCGGCGTGTTCAGGTCGAGGTTGCCCTGCCGGAGGAAGACCCGCTGGGCGGTGTCGACCCGGCTGGTGTCGCTGTGCGCCGCCTCCGTGCGCATGGCGGCCTTCCGGGCGTCCAGGAAAGCGTTGAGGTACGCGACCTCGCTGCCACCCTGTGCCGGCGGCTTCGCCACCCGGAGCGCCGCGCGGCGGATGCCGCCGAAGCTGACGGGGTCGTCACCCGGACCGTGCATCACGATGGCGTCGAAGTAGATGAACTGGCCGAGGGCTCGCAGACCGTCTCGCTTGGCCTGGGCCACGGCTGGATCGAAGTACATGATGTCGCGCTGGGCGTCCTGCGCCTGCTGGAACAGCGGGTCCCGGGCGGCAGCGGCCCAGTCCTTGGGGAAGTTCGGGTCCAGGCCCGCGTGCGAGGCGCTGCCGTTCACCTGGCGCAGCGCCGGAAGGTACTTCGCGAGCACGTTGCCGGGTGAGCGCCTGGTATAGCGCTCGACGACCTGGAGCATGTCGCCGGTACCCGAGCAGAACCCGATGATCCCGCCGGTGTACCCGCGCCCGTCGCCGATGTCCTGGATGTAGGAGTACTGCGCCCGCCAGTCGAGCGAGGAGTTCTCGGCGCTGGAGACCAGCCGCATCGCGATCTCCTTCTTGCGGGGGTCGGATAGATCGACGCGACCCGATGCACCCGACGGCCGCGCCGGGACCGGCGTCGAGGCTGGTGTCGAGGCCGAGGCGGCTGGATCTCCGGGCGAAGGCGTGGCGGCCGCCTGGTCGGACGGCGCCGCTGACCTGCTCGGCCGGTCGTCCCGCGGCTGGCCGTGGGCGGTGCAGCCAACCATGGCGAACGTGGCGGCGAGGAGCGCGGCAGCGACATTCCGGCGGAGGCTCACGGGCCGCATCGCATCACAGTTCGGTGAATCGGACAACCACGCCGGCCAATGTCTTGTCCTACGGGTGGCTGGTGCGGAATACTCGCCGGTCGTGTCGTGGTTAGGGATGGGCACGACCATTGATCGTCGGTACGTTCTTGCCGGCCCGATCGGGCATGGCGGCGTGTCGATCGTCTATGAGGCCGTTGACACAACGGCCAACGAGCGGCGCGCCATCAAGGTGCTCACGCCGGCCTTCGCCAACGACCCGTGGGCCCGGGAACGGGTGCGCCAGGAGGCGGTGATCGCCGACCGGCTGCGGCACCCGAGCGTACCCAAGATCTACGACGTCGGTGACGCGCCGCTGGCGGACGGCACGATGGTCCCGTACGTGGTGATGGAGCTGCTCACCGGCGTCGTGCTCGCCAGCCGGCTGGCCGGTGGAGCGCTCCCATGGCGCGAGGCGGTCTCCGTGGCGGCCACCGTGGCCGACGTGCTGGCGGTCGCCCACCGCCGGGGGATCGTGCACCGCGACCTCAGCCCGCAGAACATCATGCTGACCACGAAGGGCGTGAAGATCGTCGACTTCGGGCTGGCCGTCGTCACCGAGGGCGCCCGGAGCAACGGCACCCGCCTGGCCACCCGCCATCCGGACAAGTATCCGGGCAAGATCGTCGCGGAAGCCAACGTCGCCGAGCCGGCCGACGACGTGTACGCCCTCGGCGTGCTGATCTACCAGATGCTCACCGGGCGCTCGCCGTACCCGACCGCGACCGCGGGAGCCCACCTGGCCGGGCCGCGGTTCCGGTTCGTCGCGCCGACCCCGGTGCTCGTCGTGCCCGGGATGCCCAAGGCGGTGGCCGACATCTGCCGCCACTGCATGAGCAAACGGCCAGCCGACCGGCCCGACGGCTCGTCGGTCGCGCTCGCGCTGTGGTCGGTCGTCCTGTCCTCACCGGAGTCCTCACCCGAGCGGGCGGACCCCGACCCTACCCCTTCCTGGCGGGACGGATCCTGGTCTCCGGGGTGAGCCGACCCTTGCCCGGCTCGCGGATGATCGCCCCGGAGGTGGCGAGCGCCGTCAGCACCTTGGTAGCATCCGCGGCCCGGTAGACCGTCTCGGCCACCGTGTGGTCGCGCAGCTCCGCCACCGTGCATTCGCCGGCCTCGGCGATGCGGTCCAGCAGGGCGCGGCGCAGCGGACCGAGCGGCGGCGCCAGCGAGATGTCCAGCAAGGAATGCTCGCGGTCGCGGGGATCCCGGTACCGCACACCGGCGTACTCGTCGACGGCCCACAGCGCGTCCTTGAACCGGTCGGCGTGCTTGGCCGAGGTCGTCGCGTACACCAGCAGCTGTGCCGCGCCGGTGGTGTCGACCAGCTCGACGTGCGTCACGTGCTCGAAGCCGGCCTTGCGCAAGGTGGTGCGGTACTTGTCGACCTCCGGCGCCTCCAGCGGGTCCATGGTCACGAGCACCTCGCCGGCCTTGCTGCGGGCCACCGCCGCCACCGCGTCCGACGGGGGCGCGGCGCCGCCGGCGGTGTCGAGGTAGGCGAGCACGGCGCCGGAGGACGCCCCGATCGCCGCCAGCTCGTCGCGGACGGCGTCGAGCTGGCCGATGACCGGGCGTACCGAAAGGCCCGGCGGAGCGCCCAGCTCCTGGCGGACCGCGTCGAGCTGGGACGCCAGCCCGTCCGAGTCCGGCGCCAGGACGACGACGGTGAGCTTGTGGCGGGCGAGCAGGTCGGCGAACTCGCCGAAGACCCGGAGCGCGGCGACCGCCGAGTCATCGGCCGTCACGGCATATCCCAGGACGAAGGTCGCCTTGCGGGCGCCGTGCAGCGCGGCCGGTGCCCACGCGTCGAGGTAGCGCACCAGCAGCTCTCGTTTGACCGCCGCGTGCGCGGCGGCCGAGCCGGCCATAGTCCTTTGTAGCAAGAGGGTCAGTGCCCGCGGAAGGCTTCCTCCAGCCACCAGGAGCCGCGCGCGGCAACGACTTTCGCGTCAACCACGAGCGGACGCTCGCGTGGACCGTCGAGCCAGCTGTGTACCGCGTCGAGATCGGCCTTCGTGCGTACCGTCGCGCCGTCGCAACCGAAGCCGCGCCCGATCGCGGCGAGATCGGTGTCCGGGAAGGAGACCGTCTCCAGCGGGTGGCCCTCCGGGCCGAAATGGTGCACCTCGGCGCCGTACGCGGCGTCGTTGTACGCCACCACGAGCATCGGCAGCCCGAGGCGTACCACGGTCTCCAGCTCGGCGACGCCCATCAGAAACCCGCCGTCGCCGAGCGCGGCGACCGGCAGCCGGTCGGGCAGCGCCAGCGCGGCGCCCACCGCCGTGGCCAGGCCCAGCCCGATCGACTGGAACGCCTGCGTGAAGCAGAACCCGGCGGCGTCGGGCACCGACAGGTACATCGACGGGTACCCCATGAAGTTGCCCGAGTCGACGGCCACCACCCGCTCGGCCGGCAGCGCGTCGTCCAGCGCGATCGACAACGTCCGCGGGTCGATCCCGTGGGCGGTGCTCTCGTCGTCGTACGGCACGTCCCGCCAGCGGACCTCGCGGGCGATGCGCTCGCGCACCTCCGGCCGGCGGTACCTCTCCCGGGGCGCCGCCCCGCGTGGCGCCGCCCCGGTCACAGCGCGAGCCGTGGCGGCGGTGTCGCCGAGGACGCCCAGGTCGACCCGCGGGTTGGCGTAGAGCGCATCCGGATCGGTGTCGACCTGCACGACCGTGGCCCCGGGCCCGAGCAGCCGGCCGTGGCGGGTCGTCCACATGTTCAGCGTGCAGCCCCAGGCGACCACGAGATCGGCGGCGGTGATGAGCTCGGCGGCCAGCGGTGAGGCGAAACCGCCCGACACGTCCAGGTACCACGGATCCCCGGCGAACAGCCCTTTCGCCACGGCCGAGGTGGCCAGCAGCGCGCCACTCGCCGCCGCCAGCTCGGCGATCGCATCGCGGGCGGCGTCCCCGCGAGCGGCGTCCGGGCGGGCGCCGCGGCCGGCGATGAACACCGGGCGCTCGGCGGTCTCCAGCACGGCCGCCAGCTGCGCCACCGCCTCGGGCGCCGGTTCCACCACGGGATCGGCCGGCAGCGGGCGGGGTGCCGGCGCGGCGCATTCGGCGGCCTGGACGTCCAGCGGCAGGCCGAGGATGACCGTACGCCGTTCGGCGCGAGCCCGGCGCACCGCGCGTACCACGTCGTCGACCGCGCCGTCCGGTGTGGCGACCCGTTCATAGACCGCGCCGATGCCGGCCGCCAGGCTCGCCTGGTCCAGCCGGAAGTTGGAGCGGGCGCCGGCGGCGCCGGTGTCGGGGGCGAGCACCACCATCGGGGTGCGGCTCTTGGCCGCCTCGGTGATGCCGGTCAGCGCGTTGGTCACGCCTGGGCCCTGGTGCACGCTCAGCACGCCCAGCCGGCCGGAGGTCCGGGCATAGGCGTCGGCCATCACCGCGGCTCCGCCCTCGTGCCGGGCGGCGACGAACCGTACGCCCCCGGCGATCATCGCGTTGGTCAGGTGGAAGTTGCCGCTGCCGACCACGCCGAAGGCGCGGTCCACGCCCAGCGCTGCCAGCGCCCGACCGACAGCCTCCGCAACGCGCACGACGGGCTACCGCTCGACGAGCGCCAGCACCCGGCTCGGGCTGCCGGAGCCGCGCACGATCGGCAGGGGCGCGGCGATCAGCACCGCGCCGGTCGGCGGCAGCCGGTCCAGGTTGCGCAGCTGGGTCAGGCCGTACTTGTTGGCCCCGAGGAGGAAGGAGTGGCACGGAAACGGCGGGTCGAACGAGTGGGCCGCACCCGCATCGGTGCCCACCGTCTCCACGCCCACGCCGATGATCGGCGCCTCCTCGGCGAGCCACTTGGCGCATTCGATGGCGATTCCCGGTGTCCGGCCGCCGTTGAGGAACGCCGCCTCGTCGCCCGCCCGGCTGTCCCAGCCGGTCCGGTAGAGCAGCCAACCGCCGTCGGGCAGCGGGCCGTGGTCGGCCTCCCAGGCCCGGATGTCGCCGGTGGACAACAGGTAGTCGGGGTCGGCGGCGGCCCGGTCGGCGCGGTCGATCACCACAGCCGGCGCGACGAGCCGCTGTACCGGTACCTGCGAGACGTCGTCGCGCTCCTGTCCGGTGACCCAGTGGATGGGCGCGTCGAGATGGGTACCGGTGTGCTCGCCGGTACGGATGTTGTTCCAGTACCAGGCCGGGCCGCGCTCGTCGTACCGGCTGATCTCGTCGAGCTGGAACTGCCAGGTGTTTCCGAACGGCTCGGGCAGCTGGAGGATGGGTGTCTGGTCGCTCAGCGGAGCGGTCAGGTCGATCACCTCGACCGAGCCCCGTTTGACGGCGTCCAGCAGGTCGGACAGCAGCGACATGCGGCCGAAACTATGCGTGTACCAGTGTCACGTCAATGGCCTCCAAGATCCGGCCGCTTGGCCGCGGACTTCGCTCCGCTACGTCCGCGGGCGGCCGGTTGGGTACGGTGGCGGCCGTGTGGACTTACCTGGCCGATGTCGCACCCGCGACGGGTTGGCGCAACGTGGTCGTCGTGGCCGTGCTCTGTGTCGCGGCTGCGGTGGCGGCGGTTGCGGCATTGATCATCTTCCTGGTGCGCCGGTCACGTAGGCAGCAATGATGCCGGCGAGCACCGAAGCGGCGTTCGCGCCGAGGCTCAACGCCGCCAGGGCGAGGCGATCGCGCCGGACGAGCACGGCCAGCGCGAGCCACTCCACCGCGCACACGACGACCTCCGCGCCGGCCACGAGCCACGGGTACCACGGCCGGCCGGTCCAGGGCGCGAGCGACCACCACAGCACCGGATGGGTCAGCGCGTTGACCGCCGCGCCGAGCCCGGCGGCGTCGCGCAGCCGGATGCCCCAGGCCAGCCGGAGCACCGATGCGTAGAGCGGCACCTCGACCGCGAGCGTGAGCGCCAGCGCGGCCAGCCAGGAAAGGAGCACGACGATGACCGTAGCCGCGGCCCCGCTGACCCGGCGCGTGGCGCTGGCGCCGGCGTTCGCGGGCTGCGCGGCGGTGGCGCTCGTCGTCGCGCTGCGGGCACCGCTGGCTACCACCGTGCTCGGCCTGATCGGCTTCGGCGTGCTGCACAACGTGCTGGAGCTGCGGTACGTGGCGGGCCGGTTCGCCGGCGTCCTCAGTGGACGGTTGCTATGGCTGCTGGCGGTCCTGGTGACCGGGATCGTCGCCTGCCGCCTGCTCGTGCTGCGTACTCCGGAGATCCTGCTGGCCTACGGCGTTCTGGCCGCCGGCGTGCTCTTCGCCGGGCGCGCCGTCGTATCGCGGCTGGCGGGACTCGCCGGGCTGGGTGTTGCCCTGACCGCCTCGCTGTCCTGGCCGGCGTACCACTTCGTCGTGCTGGCCCACCTGCACAACGTGGTACCGCTGGTGTTCCTCTGGGAGTGGTCGCGCCGGCTGCGCGTCGGGCGTACCGCGTTTCGAGCGGTCCAGGTCGGCTGGGTGCTCGCCGTACCGGCGCTGGTGCTGGCCGGCGTCTTCGATCGGCTCATCACAGCCGGACCGTCCACAGTGGTCGCGTTCGCCGGCACGCCGGCGGCGGTCGCGGGCCCGGTGACGCCGCCGGCGGTCACCGTCGGGCTGCGCTTCCTCGTGGTGTTCGCGTTCTTGCAGACCATGCATTACGTGGTCTGGGTCGGCTTCCTGCCCCGGTACGCGCCGGACGCCACCGCCGCGTTCGAGGCGCGGGTGCCATGGCTGCGCGGCTGGCGTCCCTGGGTCCTCGCCGGTGCCGCGGCGGCCGTGCTCGCGGTGCTGTTCGTCAGCGACGACGCCCAGGGCCGCACGCTGTACGCCGCGTTCGCCAGCTACCACGCGTACCTCGAGTTTCCGGTGCTGCTCGCGCTGCTGTTCGCGCAGCGCGAGGACCGCAGCTTGCGAGGACCGCAGTCGCAAGCCAGCGACACCGCGCAGCGCGAGGACCGCAGCTTGCGAGGACCGCAGTCGCAAGCCAGCGACACCGCCCGCCGGCAATGACCGCCAAGCCCTTATGGCGGATGGTGACCGGCGAGCGGATCCCGCTCGTCCAAGTCGTCAAGACCGCGCTCGCAACGACGCTCGCCTGGGCGGCCGCCGAGCTCGTGGCAGGTCACCAGCTGCCGTTCTTCGCCGCGCTGGCCGCGCTGCTCGCGGTCCAACCGAGCATCGCCCAGTCGCTGTCGCGCGGGCTGGAGCGCTTCGCCGGCGTCATCGGCGGGGTGACGCTGGCCTACCTGCTGGGCCGGCTGCTCGGCGTACATGTCTGGACCGTCGGGTTGCTCATCCTGGCCGGCCTGCTCATGGGCTGGCTGCTGCGGCTCGGTCCGCAGGGCGCCATCCAGATCCCGATCAGCGCGCTGCTGGTCGTCGCCGTCGGCGCCGGCGCACCCGGCTACATCGAGGAGCGGGTGGTCGACACCGCGCTGGGCGCCGCGATCGGCGTGGCCATCAACGCGTTGGTCGTGCCGCCGGAGTATGTGGCGTCGGCGGGCGCGGCCGTGCGTACCCTCGCGGACTCGCTGGTTGCGTTGCTGCGCCGGATCGAGGCCGAGCTGCCGGCGCCCGACGCCGCCGAGCGGGTGGCCGAGTGGCTGGCCGCCAGCCGCGAGCTGACCGAGCGGGTGGACGCCGCGCAGTCGGCGCTGGGCCGGGCCGAGGAGAGCCTGCGGTGGAACCTCATCCGCCGGCGCCGGGGGACCGGGCTCGACGCCGAGTGGGAGCGGCTGGCCGTGCTGACCCGGGTGACGGTGCAGGTGCGCGGCGTCGTCCGGACCCTCCACGACCACCTAGGCGACCGGTCGCCGAGCGCGCCGGCCATCGCGGTCCTGCGCGACCTCATCGAGGGTACGGCTGGGGCGATCGCCGCCTTCCGCGACGGCGCGCCGGTCGAGCCCGACGACGCCGCGTTCGCGGCTCAGGTCGAGCGGCTGCGCGCCGAGGCGCGGCAGGACCCGGGTCCGATGTGGACGGTGTACGGTGCGCTCGCCGAGGACCTGCGCCGCATCCGCGCCGAGGTGCGCCCGCCGGACGAAGACCCGGCGCTGTGACAAGTTCAACGCTTATCTGGAAGCGCGCCAGTACCTTCGGGGCTACGAGAACGCGAGGATCGGTTTCGACTTCACCAACCCCGGCATGGACCCGCCGCTCCGGTCCGCCATCGAGCAGGCGATTGCGGACCTGCGCCGGGCACACCCCGATGTCGAGATCGTGACAAGGTTTGCGAATGAGCTGCTTGTTCGAGGTCGCCGGCGAGTCGGTATATGGTTTCCGGCTCTTCAGGTCGGCGAGATCTACGCCGGCTACGTCGGCGTCCTGGAACGGGTCCTCGGCCGGCCGGCGGGTTGGACGATGGTGGCGGGTGACACCGTGGACATCGATCCGGCGGTGTCGCCACCTTCGTCGACGGCCTGCTGGATGCCTACGCGAGGTCCAACCATCCGGTGCTGCACGGGCAGCTCGCCTTGGTGATCAAGCTGTCGCTCGTAATCCTGGAGCGGGCCGGCTCACGCTGGCCACCGACGACCCGCGACTGGACCCGGTGAAGGACTACCGCGACGTCGGCCGGTCGATGCCCGTCTAGCCGTAAAATCTGTGGCCGTGCCGATCGTCATCGCTCGGCTGGCCCGGCCTGGGTGGTTCGTCGCCGTGCTGACGCTCACCCTAGGGGTGGCCGCCGGTTGCGAGCCGGCACAACGGGTCGGCGAGGAGCGGTCTCCGGCGCCGCAGCCGGGTTCCGCGAGCCCTTCGGCCGGTGGGGCGGTCGGGAGCCCGCCAACCGAACAGTTCGAGAGCACGATCGCCGCCATCCCGCCGGCGATGGCCGCCGAGATGACCGGCGTCTCCTGGCGGCCCGGATGCCCGGTCGCGCTGTCCGACCTGCGGCTGGTGCGCCTGACGTACTGGGGCTTCGACAACGCCCCGCACCAAGGCGAGCTCATCGTGCACGCGCAGGCGGCGCCGGCCATCGTGCGGGTGTTCGGCAAGCTGTACGCCGCGAGGTTCCCGATCCACAAGATGCGCCGCGTCGACGCCTACGGCGGCAACGACCTCGACTCGATGGCCGACGACAACACCTCGATGTTCAACTGCCGTAACGCGTACGGGTCGACGAGGTGGTCGGTGCACGCGTTCGGCAGGGCGATCGACATCAACACCGTGGAGAACCCGTACCTGCCGGGGCGCCTGGTGCTGCCGCCAGCCGGTGCAGCCTACCTGGACCGGCGCAACGTACGGCCCGGAATGATCGTCAGCGGTGACGTGGTCACGCAAGCCTTCGCGGCCGAGGGGTTCCGGTGGGGTGGCGACTGGACCTCGGCCAAGGACTACCAGCATTTCGAGGTCAACCCCTGACGCTGAGGCGTCGCCGGCTAGGTAACTGACCGATCGGTTTTGCCGCAGGGCGGAAGAAGTCTCGCCATATTCATACCCGTCGCTAGTCTCATGGCGCAGAATAGGTCGGATGTATCCCTGACGGAGAGGTGGCGTCATGGAAGGCGAGGGGCTGGGCGCTTCGGGCGTCTCACGCCGTACGGTTCTCGGTGTCGCGGCTGGTGGTGCGGCCGCCGCGGCGTTGCCCGCCGCGATAGCGGCGGTCTCCAGCTCGGCGGGCGCGGCGGCCGGCGACCCCGGCATCGCAGCGGTACCGCTGGACAACCAGATGACCACCGACACGCAATGGTCGGACTTCCTGCGCGGGCAGGACCTGCTGTGGCGGCGGCTGCCGACGGTCTGGCACGAGGGGCCGTTCCTCGGTGACGGCCGGCTCGGCACGCTGGTGTACAAGGAACCCGGGCAGAACCAGGTGCGGTTCACCGTCCAGCACTCCGAGGTGCAGGACCACCGGCCCGAGTTCGGCGCCTTGTTCGGCCTGGCCCGCCTGCCGGTCGGGCACCTGACGCTGGAGCCCGCCGGCACGATCTCGTCGGTGAGCTGGCGGCTGGGCCTGTGGAACGCCGAGCTCACCGGCACGATCACCACGAGCGCGGGGCAGCTGTCGCTCCAGGTCTTCATCCACAACCAGGTACTTGTCGCGGCCGTGACGCCGAGCGGCGGCGAGCGGGTCCGTTGGGTCTTCCACCCGGAGCCGGCGATCAGCCCGCGCGCGGCCAGCCAGACGCCGCCGTCGGGGTACACCGGCAACCCGCCACCGACCACCAAGACCACCGGGGACGTCAAGCAGGTGCTGCAGTCGCTGCTCAGCGGCGGGCAGACCGCGACGGCGTACCGGGAGATCGCCGGCCCGGCGACGAACCAGCGCCTGCTCTTCCTGAGCGTGGCGCACACCTTCCCGTCGAGCACCGCCGCCGAAGGCATCTCGCTCAACCGCACCCGGGACACCAGCAACCTGCCGCTCGCCGACACGGTCGCCGCGAACCGGGCCTGGTGGCACGCGTACTACCGCAAGAGCTTCCTGTCCATTCCCGACCAGCGGATGCAGGCGTTCCACTGGATCCAGCTCTACAAGGTGGCGGCCGGCTCGCGGGCCGGCGGTCCGGTCATGCACACCAGCGGCCCGTGGCTGGAGCCTACGCCGTGGCCGGGCGTGTGGTGGAACCTGAACGTGCAGCTGGAGTACTGGCTCATCAACGGCTCCAACCACCCGGAGCTGGACGCTGTCACCAGCACCCTGTCGGACAACCGCCAGCAGCTCATCAACAACGCGCCCAGCGCGTTCCGCTCCGACTCGTCGGGCCTGGGCCGCAGCTCCGACCGGTTCTGCGTCCGCAGCGTGCCGCAACCGGGCGCCTCCGGTACGACCGAGGTCGGCGACCTGACGTGGGCACTGCACAACGTGTGGCTGACCTACCGCCACACCATGGACGACACCGTGCTGCGCGACATGCTGTTCCCGATCCTGCGCCGGGCCATCAACTACTACCTGCACTTCCTGACGACCGACAGCGGCGGGCGGATGCACCTGCCACAGACCTTCTCGCCGGAGTACGGCGTCAACGCGCCGGACTGCAACTACGACCTGGCGTTGCTGCGGTGGGGCTGCCAGACGCTGATCGAGTCGGCCCAGCGGCTGGGCATCAGCGACACGCTCATCCCGACCTGGCAGCGGGTGCTGAACAACCTCACGCCGTTCCCCACCGACACCAACGGTTACATGATCGGTGCCGGCGTACCGTTCGCCAAGTCCCACCGGCACTACTCGCACCTGCTGATGATCTACCCGCTGTACCTGGTGAACTGGGACCAGACGAGCAACCGGACGCTCATCGAACGGTCGGTGGCGCACTGGATCGGCCTGACCGGGGCGCACCGCGGCTACAGCTACAGCGGAGCCGCGTCGTTCTACGCGATGATGGGACGCGGTGACACGTCGCTGGGTTGGCTGAACACGTTCTTCGATCCGTCGGTGTCGTTCCCGATCCGCGCGAACACCATGTACACCGAAGCCGGGCCGGTTGTGGAGACACCGCTGTCGGCGTCCCAGTCCATCCACGACATGCTCTGCCAGAGCTGGGGCGGCGTGATCCGGATCTTCCCCGCGGTGCCGAGCTCCTGGCAGAACGTCACGCTGCACGACTTCCGTACCCAGGGGGCGTTCCTGGTGAGCGCGGTCCGCACCGGCGGAGTGACCCGATTTGTCCGCGTGCGCAACGTTGCCGGAGAACCGTTGCGGCTCAAGCACGGCATCGGATCGGGCACGCCGCCGACGACCTTCCAGGCCGAGTCCGCGGCACTCGGGCAGGCCACGGTGGCGACCAACCACACCGGGTTCACCGGCAGCGGGTTCGTCGACTACGCCAACGTCATCGGCAGCTTCGTCGAGTTCACCGTGAACGCGGCGTCAGCCGGTACGGTGACGCTGACCTTCCGGTACGCCAACGGCAGCACCGTCGACCGCCCGATGGACATCGCGGTCAACGGCACCGTGATCGCTCGTACGGTCTCCTTCCCGCCCACCGGAAGCTGGGACACCTGGAGCACCGTCTCGGTGAGCGGCCCCCTGAGCGCCGGCGCCAACCGGGTCCGGGCCACCGCGACCACCGCGAACGGCGGGCCCAACCTGGACCGGCTCGACGTCGTCTTCGGGGGTACTGGCGCGCTGACGGTGGTGCTCGACGACGGGACGCCGGCGACCTTCCGCGACCTGGGAAACGGTGTGATCGAGATCGATCTCGCCCGCGACCGGGAGGTACTGGTACACGCGGCCGGGTCCACACCGCCGCTGACCATCGCGCCGGTGCCGATCAGTCGAACCGGCGCCGCCTGGGGGCTACCGTAGACGCCGCTCTATCCCTTAACATCAGTGCGCATTAATAAGGCAAGCTGATTAACAGATCTCCGCGCGGCGCCGGGCCCGAACGCGCGGACTTCTGGCGAACCCCCCTCAGGAGCGAGCCCATGGCAAGACACAGAAGACTTATCAGGACGGCCACGTTGGTTGTCGGGGGGCTGGTCGTCTCCATCCTGCCGCCGCTCATGGCGGCGAGCGCGGCGCCCATCCGGTTGGAAGCCGAAAACGCTGTGCTCTCCCAGGCCACCGTGGCCACGAACCACACCGGCTTCTCCGGTACGGGGTTCGTCGACTACACGAACGTCGCCGGCGGCTTCATCCGGTGGACGGCGAACGCGGCGTCGGCCGGCTCGGCGAGCCTGTCCATCCGGTTCGCCAACGGGTCGACCGCCAGCCGCCCGATGGACATCTCGGTCAACGGGACCGTGGTGGCCGCCGGGGTCTCCTTCGGGGTCACCGGCAGCTGGGACACCTGGTCGACCAAGACGCTCAACGCCACGCTCAACGCCGGCGCCAACACCATCCAGGCCACCGCGACCGGTGCCGCCGGCGGGCCCAACGTCGACTTCCTGGAGTTCGACCAGAGCAGCAGCGGTGGCATCGTCGACTACCAGGCCGAGACCGCCACGATCTCGCAAGGAGTGGTGGAGTCCAACCATCTCGGCTTCACCGGCACCGGCTTCGTCAACTACAACAACGTCGTCGGCAGCTTCGTCGAGTGGACCGTGAACGCGGGCACGGCCGGCATGGTGAACTTCGAGATCCGCTACTCCAACGCCAGCGGCGCCAACCGGCCGATGAACATCATGGTCAACGGAGCCACCGTCGCGTCGAACCTCGCGTTCAGCCCCACCGCCAACTGGGATACCTGGTCGAACTCGCGGTTCAGCGCGAACCTCAACGCCGGCTCCAACAGGGTACGGGCGACCGCGACCCTCTCCACCGGTGGGCCTAACGTCGACCGGCTCCGCTCGGGCGTCGACAGCGGCGGTGGCGGTGGCGCACCGACCGCGTCGCAGCTGCTGGCCAAGATGACCTCGTGCAGCCAGATCTCCAACGGTCTCTACAAGACCGACAGCGAGAAGAGCCGCACGATCCCGGTGTGCGGCAAGACCGGCGCGGTCTTCTGGAAGGCCGACATGGACATCGACTGCGATGGCCAGCGCACGACGCAGTGCAACGAGAACACCGACTGCTGCTTCCAGCCGGACACCGCTTTCCACCAGTCCGACGGCAAGCCGCTGATCGCCTCCGTGCTGCCGTACACGGTGGTACCCAGCCCGAGCAGCACCTGGGACTACCGCAACTTCAACATCGGCGGCGCCTCGGTGGTGGCGATCATCTTCCACGACCAGGTGTTGTATACCGTCGTCGGTGACACCGGGCCGACCGACATCATCGGCGAGGCCTCGTACGCCTCGGCCGTGGCGCTCGGCATCAACCCGGACCCGAGAAACGGCGGTACCGACGAGGAGGTCGTCTACCTCGTGTTCCGCGACTCGCGGCGGGTCTCCCCGATCGAGAACCATGACAACGCGGTGACCCTCGGCGAGCAGCTTGCCGGGGAGTTCCTCACCAACAACTAGAGGCTACGGACCGGAACGGCCGGCCGTCCGCAGACATCTGCGGGCGCCCGGCCGTTCGCCGCCGGGCGACTCAGGTGTCCGAGCGCCAGGTGTACTGATGCTCGGGGCGGCCGGTGGTGCCGTAGCGCAGGCTCATCGTCGCCGCACCGTCCTGGGCGAGCGCGGCCAGGTACCGCTGCGCCGTGGCGCGCGCGATGCCGAGCTCGACGGCCACCTCGGCCGCGCTGCGCGGCTCCCCGGCGGCCCGCAGGGCGTCGGCGACCAGGCGCACGGTCACCGGCGACTGGCCCTTGGGAGCCGCCGGCCGGTCGCCGTCGTGCAGCAGGCGTACCGCCCGGTCGATCTCGTCCTGGCTGATCGTGCGGTCGCGCAGCAGGATGCCCCGGTAGTGGGCGTACGCCGTGAGCCGGTCCGCCAGCTGTTCCGCGGTGAACGGCTTGACCAGGTAGTTGAGGGCACCCCGGGCGTAGGCCAGGCGTACCGTCGCGGCATCGGAGGCCGCGGTCAGCATGATGGTGTCCGAGGCGATGTCGCCGAGCAACTCCAGTCCCGACTCATCGGGCAGGAACGTGTCGAGCAGCACCAGGTCCGGTACCCGCTGGCGCAGCAGCAGCCGCGCCTCGGCGGCGGTACGCGCGGTGCCGATCACCCGAAAGCCGGCGACCCGTTCGGTGAAGCTCACGTGGAGCTGCGCCACCCGGAAGTCGTCCTCGACGACGAGCACCCGGATCATTCCAGCGCCCCGGGCAGCCGAGCCACGAACACCGCGCCGTGCTCGCTGGTCCCGGCGTCGCCGAGCCGGATCTGCCCGCCGAGCCCGCGGGCCGCATGCTGGGCCAGCGCCAGCCCCAGACCCCGCTCCTCACCGTCGTGAGTGGACACTCCGGCGCTGAAGATCTCCTCGGCCAGCTCGGGCGGTACCCCATTACCGGAGTCCACAATGGACACGTGCAGCGTCTCGCCGTCGGCGACCAGCGACACCTCGACCCAGGCGGGCCGCCGGGTGCCGCGCCGCGCCGCCTCCAGCGCGTTGCCCACGAGGTTGCCGAGCACCGTGGTCACCTCGACCGGGGCGACCACCCGGCCGGGCACCCAGCTGGTGTCGCCCAGCTCCAGGCGTACTCCCTTCTCGGCGGCCTCGGCGGTCTTGCCCGCGAGGAACGCCTTGAGATACGGGTCTTTCACCGCCTCGGAGCCGGGGCCGAGCGCGGTGACCGAGCCCGCGGACAGCGCGTGCAGGTACTCCAGCGCCTCGCCGTGGTGGTTGGTCTGCAGCAGGCCGGCGATGGTGTGCAGCCGGTTGGCGAACTCGTGCCGCTGCGCGCGGAGCGCCTTGGTCAGCGCCCGTACCGAGTCCAGCTCGCGGGTCAACGTCTCCAGGTCGGTGCGGTCGCGCATGGTCAGCACGCCGCCGAGGTCGCGCCCATCCCGGCGGACGCCCCGGTAGTTGGCCACCAGCACGCGCTCGCCCGCGACCGCGATGACGTTGTCGGCGGGGGTGTCGCCGTCCAGTGCCGCGCGCAGCCGGGGTGGCAGGTCGAGTTCGTCCACCGGGGTACCCGGCACTGGGTCGACGCCGAGCAGCCGGGACGCCTCGTCATTGCAGACCGACACCCGCCCGGCCGTGTCGATGGCGAGCACACCCTCGCCGATGCCGTGCAGCACCGCCTCCCGCTCGCGTACCAGCTCCGCGAGCTCGTGCGGCTCCAGGCCGAGCGTCAGGCGCTTGAGCCGGCGGGCCAGCAGAGCGGAGCCGGCGACCCCGAGCAGCAGCGCGCCGCCGGCGAACAACGATGCCGTGCTCAGCTTGTGCACGACCTCGCCCCGGATGTCCTCGGCGAGGAAGCCGACGCTGACCTCGCCGACGATGATCCCCGCGTAGCGCACCGGGACCTTGCCCCGCGCGGAGAGGCCGAGCGTGCCGCGCTGGACGGTGGCCTCCTCCCGCCCGCTGAGCGCGGCGGAAGGGTCGGTGCTGACCGGCTTGCCGATCAGGTCCGGGTTGGGGTGCGACAGCCGTAACCCTTGGCGGTTGGTCACCACAACGAAGAGCGCGTCGGTGGAGAAGCGGACCGCCTCGGCGCGCACCTGCACGATGTGGTCGGGGTCGTCATGTGCCGCCGCCGATGCGATGACCGGGTCGGCCGCGACCGAGCGAGCGACGGCGAGCGCGCGCTGCTCGTACTGCGTAATCAGCTCTTTGTTCAGCAACCAGCCGATCAGCGCGAAGCCGACGCCGACGACGAGCGTCACAACGCCGATCTGCAGCGCCAGGATCTGCCCGGCGAACGGCACGCGGGGCCGCCGTTCCATGAGCGGACCCTACTCCGCGAGCAGAACGTTCTAAACGGCGTAAACGCGAGTTGGGCGAACAACCTCGACAAGGCTTCTGCCGGCGCTGCCCGCTGGCATACGGTCCTCCGCCAAGCCATCCATCCACGAGCATGAGGAGTAGCGATGACCGCGGTCATCTCGCTCCGGGGCGCCACCAAGCGCTTCAGGACCGGTACGGGCGTCGTGCACACCGCTGTGCACGACCTTACCTTCGACGTCGCACCAGGGGAGTTCGTGGCCGTCGTCGGCCCCACCGGATGCGGCAAGTCCACGACCCTGGCGCTGGTTTCCGGGTTGGAGCCGGCATCGGCCGGCGAGGTGCTGGTCCGGGGCGAGCCGGTGCGAGGCATCCCGGCGGGCGTGGGCTACATGTTCCAGACCGACGCGGTGTTTCCCTGGCGCTCGGTGCTCGACAACGTGGCGGCGGGGCCCCGGTACCGCGGCACGTCACGGTCGGCCGCCCGGGCCTCGGCGCGCACCTGGGTCAAGCGGGTCGGGCTCGCCGGCTTCGAGGCGTACTACCCGCATCAGCTCTCCGGCGGCATGCGCAAGCGGGTCTCGCTGGCACAGACCCTGGTGAACGAGCCGGAGATCATGCTGATGGACGAGCCATTCAGCGCCCTCGATGTGCAGACGCGCGGCCTCATGCAGGACGAGCTGCTGCGGCTGTGGGCCGGTACCGGTGCCGCCGTCGTCTTCGTCACGCACGACCTGGAGGAAGCGATCGCGCTCGCCGACCGGGTGGTGGTCATGACCGCGAGCCCCGCAACGGTCAAGGCGACCTTCCCGGTGCCGCTGCAACGGCCGCGCGATGTCGAGGAGATCCGGCTTACCACCGAGTTCCTCGACACGTACCGCGAGGTGTGGGAGTGCCTGCGCGACGAGGTCGCCCGATCCCGCTCCCAGTCCTTGGAGGAGGCCCGCCGTGCTGCATAACCCGGTGCTGACCGAGTCGAGCGCGCCGGCCAGGACCGTCGATACGGCCGCCGCGGTCGCCGATGCCAACGCGGCGCGCCGGCGCCGCCGGACCCTCGTTTGGGCGGTCCGCATCGCGGCGGTCGTCGTCTGGCTGGGCTCCTGGCAGGCCGCCGCGACCTACTGGATCGACCCGTTCTTCTACTCCAAGCCCAGCGCCATCTGGGGGCGCTTGGTCGGCTGGTTCACCACGGGCACCTCGGCCGGCTCGATCTGGGCCCAGATCGCGGTGACGCTGGAGGAGGCGGTCGGCGGGTTCGTGCTCGGCGCGATCGCCGGCGTCGTGCTGGGCATCCTGCTCGGTCGGGCGCGCTTCCTGGCCGACGTCGCTGCGCCGTTCATCAAGGCGGCCAACGCCGTGCCGCGCATCGTCCTGGCGTCGCTGTTCGTGATCTGGTTTGGCCTCGGCCTGTCCTCGAAGGTCGCCACCGCGGTCGTGCTGGTCTTCTTCGCCGTGTTCTTCAACGCCTTCCAGGGCGCCCGCGAGGTCGACCGCAACCTGGTCAACAACGCGCGCATCCTCGGTGCGAGGCGATTCGGCGTACTGACCACGATCGTGGTGCCCAGCGCCACCTCCTGGATCCTCGCGTCGCTGCACTCGGCCTTCGGCTTCGCGCTCATCGGCGCGGTCGTCGGCGAGTACACCGGCGCCGACAAGGGGCTGGGCCTGCTCATCGCCACGTCCCAAGGCACGTTCGACGCCGCCGGCATCTACGCCGGAATGATCATCATCACCGTCATCGCGCTCCTCGCGGAATGGTCGCTGTCCGCGGCGGAGAACCGTTTGCTGCGCTGGCGTCCGCCGGCCGCGGGCACCGAGATTCAGATCTAAGGAGTACGCCCAATGCGAAGGACCACGTTCCTGGCGGCCGGCCTGGCCGTGCTTGCCCTGGCGGGCGCCACCGCCTGCCGTGGCACAAGCCCGGCGAAGTCCGGTGCCGAAGCCCCGCTGCCCGCCGTGAAGATCATGGTTGGTGGCATCGACAAGGTCATCTACCTGCCGGCGAAGCTGACCGAGCAGCTCGGCTACTTCAAGGCTGAGGGCATCGACGTCCAGCTGCTGACCGAACCGGCCGGGGTGCAGGCCGAGAACTCGCTCATCGCCGGTGACGTCCAGGGCGTCGTCGGCTTCTACGACCACGCGATCGACCTGCAGACCAAGGGCAAGTGCGTGGAGAGCGTCGTGCAGTTCGCCGACGTACCGGGCGAGGTCGAGGTGGTCGCCACCGGCAAGGCCGACCAGATCAAGAGCCCGGCCGATTTCAAGGGCCGCAAGCTCGGCGTGACCAGCCCCGGTTCGTCCACCGACTTCCTGACCCAGTACCTGGCGACCAAGGCGGGGCTGAAGAAGGGCGACTACACGACCGTGAAGGCCGGCGCCGGGCAGACCTTCATCGCGGCCCTCGACAACGGTGGTATTGACGCCGGCATGACCACCGACCCGACCGCGGCGCAGCTGTTGACGACCGGCAAAGCCAAGGTGCTGCTGGACATGCGTACCGAGGACGGCACCCGGGCCGCGCTCGGTGGGCTGTACCCGGCCAGCTCGCTCTACATGGACTGCGGCTGGGTCGCCGAGCACAAGACGGCCGTGCAGAAGCTGGCCAACGCGTTGGTCAAGACGCTGCGCTGGGTCAAGGGGCATTCGGCGGCCGAGGTCGCCGCGAAGATGCCGGCGGAGTACGCGGCCGGCGGCGCCGACCTCTACGTCAAGTCGATCAACGACTCGATCGGCATGTTCAACGGCGACGGCCGGATGAAGGACGAGGGCGCGAAGAACGTCCTGGAGGTGCTGGCCCTGTTCTCGCCCAGCGTCCAGGGCAAGAAGGACAGCGTCGACCTCACCAAGACGTACACCACAGAGTTTGTGACCAAGGTCCTGCCGTAGCTCGCACGACGTGGAGGACCCCGGCGGCGCCGGGGTCCTCCACGCGTCCCTCTCCCGACCCTCGACCCGGGACAAGGTTGTCTCCGAATCCATTCATGAGTTTAGATACTTGCGGCAACCCCCGCTCCGCTGCGAAGAAGGTGATGCACATGCGTCTCCTCGGCCGGCCCGCGCGATACGCCGCGTTGATCGTGCCCGCCGCCGTTGCCGCCCTCATCTGGGCGTCCACGCCGGCCTCCGCCAACGTCGCGCTGACCCTGGTCAGCTCGGACCCCTTCACCAACACCAACGCCCAGCACCGCACAGAGGTGGAACCGGACACGTTCCAGTTCGGCACCACGATCGTCAGCGCCTTCCAGACCGGGCGCATCTTCGGTGGCGGCTCGTCCGACATCGGGTTCGCCACCTCGAACGACAACGGAGCCACCTGGACCCGAGGGTTCCTCCCCGGGATCACCGTGAACCTCGGCGGTGGGCAGTTCACGGCCGGGAGCGACCCGGCAGTGGCGTTCGACCGCCGGCACAACGTCTGGCTCATCTCCTCGCTGGGCGTCGGCGGAACGAACGTATCGACCGCGGTGTTGACCAGCCGCTCCACCGACGGCGGGCGCACCTGGAGCAACCCGGTCACGACCGCCACCGGATCGCTGGACAAGAACTGGATCGTCTGCGACAACACCACGACGAGCCCGTTCTTCGGCAACTGCTACACCGAGTACGACGTGACCAACAACGGCAACGCGGTCCGGATGCGTACGTCGAGCAACGGCGGGCTCACCTGGGGCCCGGCCCGCGGGACCGGGGACAACCGGTCGGGGCTGGGCGGGCAGCCCGTGGTACGCCCGAACGGCACCGTGATCGTGCCGTTCCTGAGCGGCGGGCAGATCCGTTCGTTCCGGTCGATCGACGGCGGCGCGAGCTGGCGGTCGACGGTGCTCGTCGCCACCGTCCAGCACCACACGACTGCGGGAGGGCTGCGCTCCGGGGCGCTGCCGTCGGCTGAGATCGACTCCGCGGGCACGGTCTACGTCGCCTGGTCCGACTGCCGGTTCCGCTCCGGCTGCACCACCAACGACATCGTGATCAGCAAGTCGACCAGCGAGACGACCTGGGCCGCGCCGATCCGCGTGCCGATCGACCCGACGAGCAGCACGGTCGACCACTTCGTGCCGGGTATCGGCGTTGACCGCACCACATCCGGCTCGGCGGCTCGCGTCGGCCTGACGTACTACTTCTACCCCAACGCCAGCTGCTCGTCGTCGACCTGCCAGCTCAACATCGGGTTCATCTCCTCGCGCAACGGCGGGTCGACCTGGAGCACCGCCACGCAGCTGGCCGGACCGATGAGCCTGTCCTGGCTGCCGAACACGTCGCAGGGCCGCATGTTCGGCGACTACATCTCCACCTCGGTCATCCCCGGCGGGAACGCCTACGCCGCACTCGAGGTGGCCACCGCCCCGAGCGGGACCACGTTCAACCTCAACACGTTCGTACCCACCGGCGGTCTGGCGATCACCGGCGGGACGGTGCGTGCGACGCAAGCTCCGGCGGTCGGGCCGAGCGAGGTCTCGACGTACGTCGAGCCGTCGACCGCCAACTGACCGACAACCGCGCTCGGGAGCCGGCAGGCCATGGCGTGGCCTGCCGGCCCGGGCAAACCACCCCACGTGGTTCGTGGGAGAGCGCCCGTTGCGGACTGCGGCGGCCATGCCGGGCGTCTAGACTGCCGCCGTGCGATCGGGCCTGTTGCTGGCACCCCTGCTGCTCGTCCAGGCCGTCTGGTTCCTGGCTCCAGGACTGCTGGCTGGGTTCGCCCTCCTGCGCCGCGGCATCATCGCGGCGCACTATGTGGTCCCGGTCGCGGCGCTGGTCGGTTGCCTGTTCGGGTACGCCGCATTTTGGATCTACTTCGCGGACCGTACCGCGGGCAAGGCGTACACCTTGGCTACCGCGTTGGTCGGCGCAGGTGCCGCGGCACTGGTCGCCCTCCGCCGGGCCAACCGCGAGTCCCTGCGGACCCTTGACGTCGGTGGCCCGCTGGTGCTGCTCCTTCTGGTCACGCTGTTCTACAACAGCGTGACGTTCGCCTGCAGCGTGACTCCTGCCGTCGTGGACACGGGCGGTCCCATCGACGGCGACCTGTTCTGCCACCTCAACCGGTTCACCGGCGATAACCTGTTGCCGCAGATCTTCGCGAACAACGTCTACCATGGCGTTCCCCGGGCGCTGACCTGGGGATGGCAGGGCAGCGACCGGCCGCCGCTGCAGGCCGGCGTGACGCTCATGCAGATGCCGTTGACACTGATGCCTGGCTGGCGCATCGCCGGCTACCAAGTGATCGCCACGCTGCTCCAGGTGATCTGGCTGCCTGGCCTGTGGGCGCTGTGCCGGTCGCTGCGCCTGTCCGCCCGCCGCCTGGCCGTCGTGCTGACCCTGTGCGTCTTCGGCGGATTCTTCTTCTTCAACAGCGCCTTCACCTGGCCGAAGCTGCTCGCCGCAGGGCTGTTGACGATCGCGTTCGGACTCCTCTTCTTCGAACCGAAGCTGACCGCCTGGACCGCTGCGATCGCCGGCGTGGCGATCGGTGCCGCCATGCTGGCCCATCCCGGCGTCATGTTCACGCTGATCCCGATGGTCGTCGCGCTGCTGCTGCGCCGCTTCCGGCCCAACCTCAAGCGGCTCGCTCTCACCGGCGCCGCGGTCGTCGCCATGCTCGCGCCGTGGCAGCTCTACACGACCAAGTACGACCCACCCGGCAACGAGCTGCTCAAGTGGCACCTCGCCGGCGTCACCAGGGTGGACGACCGAACGGTGGGCCAAGCGACACGGGACGCGTACACCGAGGTTCCCGTCACCACGATCCTGAAAAACAAGGCATTCAATGTCGGCACCCTCGTCGCGTTGGCGCAAACGCCGCGATCGGTGACGCAGCTCCTCGGCTTCGGCTACACCGCTCGTATCCGCTACCACGAGATCAGCTACGTGGTGCTCAGCCTCGGCATGTTCAACCTCGGCTGGCTTGCGCTGCTCCTGAGGCCGGTGCGACGCAGGCTCCGTGAGGTGATGGAGGTGTCGCGCCTGAAGTTGATGCTGGCGGTGGTTGTCAGCTCGACGGTGATCTGGACCCTACTGATCTATCTGCCCGTGAACACCGTCACCTACCAGGCGTCCTACGCCACGATGCTGCTGCTGTACGCGGCCTGCGCGGCCGTCATCAGCGTCTTTCCCCGTACCGTCGTCCGCGCGCTGGTGGCGGTCCAGTTGGCGTACTTCGCGGTGCTCTGGGTAGCGACCGTGTGGCGGACCCACGTCCTGCACTGGTCGTCGGTCGGGCTGAGCGTGGTCAGCGCGGCGGCGGTGCTCGGCTTCCTCGAGTTGCTCCGCCGGCAGATCGACGAGCGGGACCTGACGGTACCGGAGCTAGCGGTACGGGACTTAGCGGCCTCGGCGCCGGCGGGGGAGCCGATAGTCGCGGTCCCGGTACTCGCGGGGGTAGCGCTGGCGCTGCCCGGCGAACCGGTACCCGACGGGCCATGAGGACGCCGAAGACGTACCCGGCGCCGGCCCGACTGACCACGTTGGACGGTTGTAGGTACGTCTCGGCCATCAGGTGAGCAGGCGTAGCAGCGCGGCCGTAGCCGCCGCCACCGCCACCACGACGAGGAACGGCGCGCGCAGCAGCACGGCGACGGCTGCCGCTGCGAGCCCGGCGGCACGCGGATCCAGGGTCAGCCGGTGGCCGGTGGTGAAGGTCTGGATCACGATGAGCGCGGCGAGCAGCCCGATCGGCAGGCCCTGGGCGATCCGCTGCGCCCGCTCGTCCTCCAGCAGTCGCGGCGGTACCAACAGGCCCGCGAGCTTGAGCAGGTAGCAGCCGAGCGCCCCGAGCAGGACGGCGGCCCAGATCATGAGGACGCGTCCAGGCGCAGCGCCAGGACGGCCGCCGCCACGGCCGCCAGGAGCACCGGTACGCCCGCGGGCAGGAACGGCGCGGCCACCAGCGCGACGGCGGCAGCGCCGAGCGCGATGGCCCACGGAGCTTGAGTACGCGCAGCGCGAGGACCGCAGCTTGCGAGGACCGCAGTCGCAAGCCGACGACGACGCATGCGCGGCGCCAGCAATGCCAGGAACGCGGCCGGCACGGCGGCGTCGAACCCGAGCACCCGTGGATCGTCCAGCGCCCGCGCTCCCAGCGTGCCCAGGAGCGTGCCGAGGTTCCACAGCACCAGCACCGACAGGCCGGTCGCCCGGAAGCCGAGTCGTCCAGCGCGTTCGTTGTCGCGTCCCACGGCCATCGCCGTACTCTCGTCGATCACCAGATGCGCGGCGACCAGCCGGCGCGGGCCGGGCACCCGCAGCAGCCCGGCCAGCCGCAGCCCGTAGAGGGCGTTGCGGGAGCCGAGCAGCGCGGCGGTTGCGGCGGCCGTCGCGACGCCACCGCCCGAGGCCAGCACGCCGACCAGCGCGAACTGCGATGCGCCCGAGAACATGAGCGCCGACAGCGCGCACGTCTGCGCGACGGACAGCCCCGCCGCGGTCGAAATGGCGCCGAACGACAGCCCGTACGCCCCGGTGGCGACGCCGATGCCCAGCGCGTCGCGGATGACCGCGCGCCGGGCCGCGGTCCATTCCCCGTTGACAGTCATCCGGGCAGGGTCGCACCGGCTTACCATGCGTAAGCAACAGCCATGACACGGCATAGCGGGTCTTGGGGAGCGCCTGTGACATTTCCCATTCGCGCCATGCGGCCGGCGGACGCCCCGGCCGTGCTCGCCATTTACCAGGACGGCCTGGACAGCGGAGAGGCCAGCTTCGAAACGACCGCGCCGGACTGGGCCGCGTTCGACGCGGCGAAGCTGCCCGAGCATCGCTGGGTGGCGACGGACCCGGCCAGCGGCGAGGTCATCGGCTGGGTGGCTGTCAGCCCGGTGTCCGACCGTTGTGTGTACGCGGGTGTCGTCGAACACAGCGTTTACGTGGCGTCGGTGGCCCGGGGCCGGCGTGTCGGCGGCGCCTTGCTCGATGCGTTGATCGGCTCGACCGAGCGCGGTGGCATCTGGACCATCCAGTCCGGCATCTTTCCGGAGAATGCGGCGAGCGTGGCGTTGCACACACGTGCCGGGTTCCGCGTCGTCGGAGTACGCGAGCGGCTTGGACGCCATTACGGTCGGTGGCGCGATGTCGTTTTGGTGGAGCGGCGCAGTCCTCTTATCGGATGATGCGGCATTTACGCAGCGAGCGGTAACGAGCACAAGCTGTATAGCTACCCGTTTCGCCTTTCAGCATGAGGTCGTGGCGGATGGCGAACCGCCGCGGTTCCGCTAAGCTGAGCGCCGATCGCCGACCCCCCGGCGTCGTCTTGGACGCAGTCGGCGGTCACCGCCGATTCGTCAGCAGTTGGGCGAGCCGGGAACCGCGAAAGACGGGTGGATGAGTTTTTCCGGGCCACACCCGTCCCCGGTCGGCGTCAACGGAAAAGGAACGCCCCGAGTGACCTGGACAGCATTGGCCAGCCGGCGACTGAGCGTGGTCGTCGCGCTCTTGGCCGTGGCGGCCGTCCTGCTGATCGCTCCCCGGGTGACCCCCGCGCTGGCCGACCCGGACCCGGGCAACGGTTCATCCGATATCGACGGCCCGCAGCCGACGAACCTGCGCGACCAGCTCGACATCGCCGCGGCGGCGTACAACGACGCCAAGGCGCGGCTGGAAACCTCCCAGCAACGCCAGGCGAAGATCGTCGAGGACATGAAGGTCACCGAGGCGCAGCTCGCCAAGCTGTCGGGCGAGGTCGGCACCATCTCGGCAGCCGCCTACCGTGGCACCCGGCTCAGCACCTTCGCCGCGATGTTGAACAGCGACACGCCGGAGACCCTCCTGCAGACCGCGACCACCGTCGACTACCTGGCCCGCCAAGATGACAAGCTGCTGCACAACCTGAACGAGACCAAGAAGCTCCTCGCGGACCAGAAGCGCCAGATCGAAGACGAGATCAAGCTCCAGCAGCAGCAGCTGGCCGAGATGGAGAAGCGCAAGAACGACGCCGCCAAGACGCTGGCCGCCTACGGTGGCGGCGCCGCGGGCGGCTTCGTCGCCGGGGCGCCGACGGCGAAGCCGGCGCCCCGCAACCCTGACGGCAGCTTCCCCAAGGAGCGGTGCACGGTCAACGACCCCACCACCGGCGGGTGCCTGACGCCGCGCACCCTCCATGCGCTGCAGGAGGCGCGCATCGTCGGCTTCACCCACTACACGGCGTGCTACCGACGTCAGGCCTGGGGTGAGCATCCGCTCGGCCGCGCCTGTGACTTCGCGGCCTCGACGAACTCGTTCGGCGGCATCGCGGTCGGGGCCGACAAGATGTACGGCGATCGGCTCGCCGGGTGGTTGATGGCCAACGCGAGCCGGCTCGGGGTGCTCTACATCATCTGGTACCGGCAGATCTGGTTCCCCGGGCTCGGTTGGCGGGTGTACCACAGCGGCAGCGACCCGGCGAGCAGCCACCGAAATCACGTACACCTGTCGATACAGTAAATTCCGGGCACCCTCTGATCCCTTGCGTCGCCCTCGACGCTCCGGCCCGGCCTTTCATCGACGGTTGCCTCTTGGTGGAATCGACACGACCCAATACGTGTCGGTACGTCTCACCAAGAGAGGGGCACTGAAGTGAGACAACCAAGGCTCCGGGCCGGAGCCGTCGCAGCCGTGGCCGCGCTGGTCGCCGCCGGCATCGCCGTCGTCGGGCAGCCCGCGGCCGCCGCACCGGCCGGAACCGCGACGCCCGCCGGGCGGCCCGCGCCGAACGACCCGTCCGGCCCAGCCGGCCAGAGCGGGCGGCGCACCACGACTACCGAGGCGCCGCACACGAACCCCAACCCGTTGCTCAAGGAGGTGCTCGCCGAGGAGGAGGACGACCGCAACGCCGAAGACCCAGCCGTCTCAGCCCTGTGCCAGAGCTTCCTGGGCAAGCCGAACCCGTACGACAACCCGGCGCCCAACGTCGACCAGATCGTGAATGACGCGGTGGTGCCGGTCGGCAGCCAGGCTGGCTGCAACACGGCCCAGAACGAGACCACGATCGCGGTCAACCCGGTCAACCCGCGCAACCTGGTTGCCGGGGCGAACGACTACCGGCTGTTCAACACCAGGGAGGCGCGCAACGACTCGTCGAGCTGGGCGTACACCTCGTTCGACCGGGGTCGCACCTGGACCAACCAGGCGCTGCCGAAGCTCAACCTGCAGACCGGTGCGGCGGCGCCACTGTCCATTATGGACGCCGCGGGCGACCCGGCGCTCGCGTACGGCCCGGGCAACACCGTGTACTTCTCCAGCCTGGTGTTCAGCCGCGCGGCCACGCCAGAGGGCGACCAGGGCGCCAGCGGCATCACGGTGTCGGTGTCCCGCGACGGTGGCCGGACCTTCGGCGACCCCGTGATCATCCAGCTCGACGGGGTCAACCCGGACGGTACGCACGTACCGACGACGTTCTTCAACGACAAGAACTGGATCGCCGCCGACCCGACCAGCGGCACCGTGTACGTGACCTGGACCCGGTTCACCTTCGACGAAGAGGGCAACTACCTGGAGTCGCCGATCGTCGTGTCGAAGTCGACCGACTTCGGTCTGCACTGGTCGCCGATGCGACGCGTCTCGCCGACCCTGGACCACCTCGTCAACGGGATCACCCCGTTCGCACAGGGCTCCAACCCCCGGATCGGCCGGGACGGCACGCTCTACGTGACGTACGAGGCAGCGGTCTGCGCCACGGTCGCCTGCGACCAGATGGCCGACCACGACGCGATCATCGTGGCCACCTCCCGCGACAGCGGGCGCACCTTCGGCAACGTCGAGGTCGCCGTCGACTTCGACTTCCCGGACACGCTGACCGGCGAGAACTTCCGGCTCAACAGCTTCCCCCAGCTGGACTACGACCGGGTGACCAACCAGCTCTGGATCACCTGGGCGGACGACCGCAACGGCCAGTACGCGCCGGACGGCACGTCGATCAAGACCAACGGCGACGTGTTCATCGTCACCTCGACCGCCGGCCGCGGCTGGAGCCGCCCGCTGCGGGTGGGTACCAGCGCCGACGAGTTCTTCCCGGCCGTGGCGGTGTTCGCCACCCGGGTCGCGGTGAGCTACTACACCCGAGGGTTCAACCCGACCGGCATCAGCCTGGACTACGCGTACTCGGCCGGCTGGGGGCGCGCGATCAACGGCGCCCCGGTCCGGCGGATCACCACCCAGAGCCAGGACCCGCGGGTGCAGTTCGTACGCGTGGAGCCGGACGGCACGGAGACCCAGGGCGTGTTCATCGGCGACTACAGCGCCATCACGATGAGCCAGGACTTCGTGATCCACCCGTGCTGGACCGACTTCCGTGGCAACCCAGGCACGAACACCCCCAACCAGGACGCCTACACGCAGTCGATCTGGGCGCTGTTCTAGCTGTTCTAACTGTTCGAGCTGTTCGAGCTTGCTCCCCGGCTCCCTGCGGCGGGGTTTTTGCGCCGGCGGGCCGAAGGCCCGCGGGTCTTTGGGTGTAAGGGCATCCGAGGCGGGGTAGGCGACAGGCAACGGCGCGTAGAAAGGAACAGCCATGTCTTATCCGGTACGCCGTCGGTCCACCGCCCCACCGGCTATCCGGCGTGACCCGTTCGCCGCGCTGGAAGCGGTGCAGGAACGGCTGAACCGACTGTTTGGGGACGCCTTCACCGGGTACCGCGGGCGCACCCCGTTCTGGCACCCCGACGTCGACGTGTCGGAGGTCGACGACGGTTGGCTGGTCGAGGTCCGCCTGCCGGGCGTCGCACCTGAGGAGGTCGCCGTCGAGATCAGCGACCGGGAGCTGCACGTCAGAGCCCGCGAGGCAGAGGTGGAGATCGAACCCACCGGAAACGGCGGCGGCGAGCGGCAGCATCCGTCGAAGTTCGCCCGGCGGGTGGCCGACTTCGCCTACCGCCTCACGGTGCCCGCCGACGTCGACACCGACCGGATCGAGGCCACCATGGACCACGGCCTGCTGAGCGTCCACCTGCCGCGTTCGAAGGCGGACCGGTCCCGCCGGATCAACATCGGCCGGTCGCCCGGCACGATCGAGAGCTCCAGCCAGGAGACGCCCGAGAGCCAGGAGACCACGGAGAGCACCTCATGACTCATGACCGCTGATCGCGTGACCGGGGGCTTCAGGAGCGCATCTCGCGCGCGCCACTGAGGTCCCCGGGCTGTTGTCCAATGTGGACACTGTGGGCGGCGCCGTGGTGCGGTTCCTACCTAGGATGGGCGCATGACGCCACCGCTCGTGACGCTCGACGAGATCAGGGCCGCTGCTAAGAACATCGCCGGCATCGCCGTGCGTACTCCGCTGTTGCCCTGCCTGTGGGCGGACGGCCTGTACCTGAAGCCGGAGAACCTGCAGCCGGTCGGTGCGTTCAAGATACGAGGAGCCGCACAGGCCCTGGCGTCACTGCCGGCCGAGGTGCGGGCCGCCGGCGTGGTCACCGAGTCGTCCGGGAACCACGGCCAGGCGCTGGCCTACGCGGGCCGCCGGCTCGGCGCTCCGGTCGTGGTGGTGATGCCCGATGTCGCCGTCCCGTCGAAGATCGAAGCGACCCGGCTCTACGGTGCCGAAGTGATGCTGGTGCCCGCCGCGGAGCGGTCCAGCCAGCGTGATCGGATCGCGCGCGAGCGTGGCCTGACCTACGTGCCGCCCTACGACAGTCCGGACATCATCGCCGGTCAGGGCACGATCGGGCTGGAGGTCTTCGAGGATCTGTCCGATGCGGACAACGTGGTCGTACCGGTGGGCGGCGGCGGCCTGGCCTCCGGCGTGGCCACCGCGATCCGGTCCCTCGCGCCGCACGTGACCGTCATCGGGGTGGAGCCCGAGCTCGCAGCGGACGCGGCCGAGAGCCTGGCCGCCGGCGAGGTGCGGATCTGGCCGACCGAGCGGACCTACCGGACCGCCGCCGACGGGCTGCGTACCCATCTGTCGGCGCTCACCCTCGCGCACCTGCAGGCCTATCTCGCGGGCATCGTGACCGTGACCGAAGAGGAGATCCTCTCGACCGTCGCGGTGCTGGCCCGTTCGGCCCGGATCGTGGCCGAGCCCAGCGGCGCCGTGGCGGCAGCCGCGTTCCTGCACCACCGTGACGAGCTGCCGGCCGGGCGGACCGTGGCGGTGGTCAGCGGCGGCAACATCGACCCGGACCTGCTCGCCCGGGTGCTCAGGTGACGCGGGCCGACCTCGCGGCGTGGTCCGGTGTGGAGTTGGTCAACGCGCTGTCCGGAGGCCACCGCAACCAGGTCTTCCTGGGCCGGCGCGGCGGATCGCGGGTCGTCGTGCGCCGTTCCAACCGCCCGGCGGCCTCGCTGGAATGGGAGATCGACCTGCTGACCCACCTGCGCGAGCACGGCCTGCATGTACCCGAGGTCATCGCGGCCGACGATGGCCGGCGGCACGTCAACGGGTTGCAGGTACACCGGTTCATCGAGGGCGAGGCACCGCGCGACGCCCGCGACTGGCGGGGTGTGGTCAGGCTGCTGGAGTCGATGCACGAGCTGACGATCGGGTGGTCGCCGCGCCCTGGCTTCGCGTCGGCGCGCCAGCTGATGACCGCCGACCGCGGCGGGGACGTCCGGCTCGACGCCATGCCGGCCGACGCCGTGCGGGCCGTACGCCGCGCCTGGCTACCGGTGCTGTCCGGGGCCGAGTGCGCCATCCACGGTGATCTCGGCGCAGGCAACATCCTGGTGAGCGGCGACCGGGTGGCCCTGGTCGACTGGGACGAGGCGCGGGTTGACGTGCCGTGGTTCGATTTCGCGTTCGTACCAGACGACGTCGACGTGGCACTGCCGGTGGACCGGCGGGCGCTGTATACCGCTGGCATCGCCTGGGAGGTGGCCACCTGCTGGGTCGCCGAACCGGAGTACGCGGCCCGGCAGCTCGCCGCACTGCGCGACCTGCTGGCCTGACGTTGCGGTCAGGTCGCCAGGCCCAGCACGTCGAGGATCCACGCGGTGACGAACGCCTCCTCCCGCCAGGCGTCGTAGCGCCCGCTCGGCCCGCCGTGCCCCGCCTCCATCTCCGTCTTCAGCAGCACCTTCGCCCCCGGCGCCGTGGCGCGCAGGCGGGCCACCCACTTCGCCGGCTCGTGGTAGAGCACCCGCGTGTCGTGGAGGCTGGTGACCGCGAGGATGGGCGGGTACGGCTGATCGGAGACGTTCTCGTACGGCGAGTACGACTTCATGTAGGCGTACACGTCGGAGTCCTCCAGCGGGTTCCCCCACTCCTCCCACTCGATGACCGTCAACGGCAGCGACGGGTCGAGGATCGAGTTGAGCGCATCGACGAACGGCACCTGCGCCACGACGGCGGCGAACGCCTCCGGAGCGATGTTGGCCACCGCGCCCATCAAAAGCCCGCCGGCCGACCCGCCCCGGGCCACCAGCCGGTCCGGTTGCGTCCAGCCGGTCTTCACCAGGTGCTGGGCGCAGGCGACGAAGTCGGTGAACGTGTTCTTCTTTGCCAGCAGCTTGCCGTCTTCGTACCAGCGGCGCCCCATCTCCCCGCCGCCGCGCACGTGGGCGATGGCAAACGTCACGCCACGGTCCACAAGGGACAGCCGGGGGATGGAGAACCAGGGGTCCATGGAGCTTTCGTAGGAGCCGTACCCGTACAGCACGCACGGCGCCGACCCGTCGCGTGGCGTGCCGCGCAGGCACACCAGCGAGACGGGCACCCGGGTGCCGTCGTCGGCGATCGCCCAGTCGCGATGCTGTTCGTAGCGCTGCGGATCGAAGTCGCCGAGCACCGGCTTGCGCTTGCGCAGCGCCAGCTCACCGCCGTCGAGGTTGCAGTCGTAGATCGAGTCCGGCGTCACCAGCGAGGCGTAGCGCAGGCGGTACGTCGAGGTGTCGTACTCCGGGTTGGTCTCCGGCCCGACCGAGTAGATCGGTTCGGGGAAGCGGATGTCGTAGCTCTCGCCGCCGTCCAGCGGTACCACCCGCAGCCCGGTCAGGCCATCCCGGCGCAGCAGCACGACCAGGTGTCGGCCGAACGCGTCGACTTCGAGCAGGCGGGTACCTGGCAAGTGCTCGATGAGCGGTGTCCAGTCTCCTGGCGCGTCGACCGAGGTGTACGACAGCGCGAAGTCCTCGGCGCCGTCGTTGTGCAGGATCAGGAACCGATGGCCGTGATGCTCGACCGAGTACTCCACGCCCTGGCGGCGCGGGTGCACGACCCGGGGCGGCGTGGTCGGCGCTTCGGCCGGGATCACGTGCACCTCGCTGGTCAGCTTGCTGTGCACGTCGATGAGGATGAACTTCTCCGAGCGGGTCAGGTCCACGCTGACCCAGAAGCGCTCGTCGGGCTCGGAGAAAACGAGCTCGTCCGAGGCCGCCGGCGTGCCGACCACGTGCCGCCAGACCTGGTACGGCCGCCACTGCTCGTCGACCTTGGTGTAGAACAGGTTCGAGCCGTCCAGCGACCACGCCGAGCCGTAGAACACCTCGGGCACCTCGTCGGCGAGCACCTCCCCGGTGGACAGGTCCTTGACCCGCAGCGTGAACCGCTCGTCGCCGGTGTAGTCGGTCGAGAAGGCAAGCCGTGTGCCGTCGGGGCTCACGTCGAAGGTGCCCAGGGCGAAGAACTCGTGGCCCTCGGCCAGGGCGTTCTCGTCGAGCAGCACCTGCTCACCGGGCAGCGGCGCGCCGTCGTCGGTGCTCGGCGGGTCCACCTCGCCAGGCGCGACGGCCCGCCGGCAGTGGATGCTGTACTGCTGCCCCTCGACGGTCCGGATGTAGTACCAGTACCCGCCCTTACGGTTCGGCACGGACAGGTCGGTCTCCTGGGTCCGCGTCCTGATCTCGTGGAACACCGTCTCCCGCAGCCCGGCCAGGTGCGCGGTGGCCGCCTCGGTGTAAGCGTTCTCCGCTTTGAGGTAGGCGATCGTGTCCGGATCGTCCTTGGCCGTAAGCCATGCGTACTCGTCGATCACGGTGTCGGCGTGATGGGAACGCTCCGTCGGGATCCGCTTGGCGATGGGCGGCTGGTCACTCGTCACGGGACCCCACGTTACCCGCTGCTGATCGGGTGTCGGCCGGCCGATCCGTGTTGCGCCTGGGGTAGCCAGCCACTAGGTTCGTACAGATGTACGATGGCGCTTCGCTGGTCTACCGGCTGCGCCGGGTCTGCGGTGCCGAGCACGCCCGGCCGGCGGGCTCAGACGACGCCGTGGCGGGTGCGGCCGCGCGGTTCGTCGCCTCGCCGGGCAGCGCCGCAGCGGCGGCCGAGGTGCTGCGGGTGGCCGCCGACGCCGATCTCGCGGTGGTCGGCAGAGGCGCCGGCACCAAGCTGGACTGGGGTCTGCCGCCCGCGCGGGTCGACATCATCCTCGATACCGGCCGACTCGCCGGGGTGCACCGGCACGCGCCCGGCGCCGCGGTCGCCACGGTCCGGGCGGGCACTCCGCTGCGGACGGTGCAGGCGGCCCTGGCCGCCGCCGGCCAGCGGATCGCGGTCGACGTCCCGTCCGGCTCGGCCACGGTTGGCGGCGTGCTGGCGGTCAACGAGGCCGGACCGCTGCGGCTGACCTACGGCACGCCGCGCGAGCTGCTGATCGGCGTCGAGCTGGCCCGCGCCGACGGCGTGGTGACGCACACCGGCGACCCGATGGCCGCCAACGGCGGCGGGTACGACCCCGACACACTGCTCCACGGCTCCTACGGCACGCTCGGCGTGCTCACCACCGCCACGTTCCGGCTGCATCCACGCCCAGCCGCCCGGCGCTGGGTGGTCCGCACCGTGCGCAGCCCGCTGGAGGTGTACGAGCTGACAGCGGCGCTGCTCTCCTCGGCGCTCGCCCCGACGGCGGTGGAGAGCGATCTGCCCGCTGACGTACCTGGCCCTGGACGGCACCAGCGGGGCCTCGTCCGCCGGCTGTGGCAGGGGGCGGTCGCGGTCCTGCTGGAGGGTACGCCGGCCGGGGTGAGCGCGCGGGCCACGGCGGTGGCGACCCTGATGGGCGGGGACTCGGTGGCCGCCGACACGCCTCCGGAATGGTGGGGGCGCTACCCGTTCGGCCCTGACGAGGTCGCGCTGAAGCTGAGCGTGCCGGTCGCCGACCTGCACGCTGCGCTGTACGCGCTGCGCGACGCGGCCGGCGCCGCCGCTGCGGTGCGCGGGTCGGTCGCCTCCGGCGTGATCCACGCGGCGCTGCCCGCCGGCCTGTCCGCCGTCGAGGTCTCGGAGGTGCTCGACGCGGTCCGCACGACCCTGCTCGACCGGGGCGGCTTCTGCACGGTCCTGCGCGCGCCGGCCGCCGTCCGCGAACGGATCGACATGCGGGGTCCGCAGCGGGCACCCACCGCGCGCGCCCGGGGGGCCAGCTAGACGCTCCGCGCATCGGCGGGCGCCGTCTGGACTGAGGAGCGAAGCGACGAGGGAAGACGTCGCCTTAAGAGCCGGTGCGCCGCGCGAGCGGAGGCTCGCGCCAGTTAACACGGCGCCGCGCGAGCGGAGGCTCGCGCCAGTTAACACGGCGCCGCGCGAGCGGAGGCTCGCGCCAGTTAACACGGCGCCGCGCGAGCGTAGGCGAGCGCCAGCCAGCTAGGCGCCTAAGGAGCCGGTGCGCCGCGCGAGCGTAGGCGAGCGCCAGTTGACACGGTGCCAACCAGGTGTGGCCGGCCGGATCTGGCGTGGTGCAGGGCCAGCCGCCAGCCACCGCCGCCCGGGTAGGCGGCGTACCCGACGGTCGCGGGCAGCAGGATCGGCGCCCGGAACGCGACCTCCACGGTGTACGCCTCCGGCAGCCGCCCCTCCAGCGCGGCCAGGCAGCGGGCCTTGCTCCACATGCCATGCGCGATCGGCCTGGGGAAACCGAACAACCGCGCGCCGAGCCGCGAGGTGTGGATCGGGTTGTGGTCGCCGGAGGCCTTGGCATAGTCGCGCCCGACCCGCGCCGGCACCTGCCAGATCGCCGTCGCCGCCGGCGGTGTCGCGGCCGCCGGCCGGGTCGTGCCCGCCGGCCGGTCCGCTGACTGTCCACTGTGGTCGGTCTGGCCGGCGCGCTGGTCCCGGTGCAGGTACGTCGACCGGCCGGCCCAGACCAGCTCGCTACCCACCCGCGCCTCGGCGACCAGGTCGACCTGGCGCCCCCGCTCGTGCGGGCGCAGGTCCTCCGCGCGTACCCGCACCTGCAGGACCTCGTCGGCGCGCAACGTCCGGCGCAGCTCGATGCGGTTGGCGATGTGGACCATCCCCAGCAGCGGGAGCGGGAAGTCCGGCCGGCTCATCAGCCCTACGGCGAGGGGGAACGCCAGCACGTGCGGATAGGTCGGCGGTAGCTCGTCACTGAGCCGGAAGCCGCACACCCGGTCGTACTCCGCCAGATGCGTCCGGTCGATCGTCACGCCGTCGCGGGTCAGCTCGACGTCGGGCAGCGTCCCGCCGGGCGCGCGGCGGCGCAGCGTGGACAACAGCGCATCCCGGTAGAGCCCGCCCCGGCGCGGGTTCACCATGCTCATGACCTCACGCTCCCAGCACGCTCTGGCCGCAGACCCGCACCACGTTGCCGGTGATGCCGCCCGAGGCGGGGCTGGCGAGCCAGGCGACCGTTTCGGCCACGTCGACCGGAAGGCCGCCCTGCGCCATGCTGTTGAACCGGCGGCCCACCTCGCGCAGCATCACCGGCATCGCGGCGGTCATGCGGGTCTCGATGAACCCGGGCGCGACCGCGTTGACGGTGATGCCACGCGGCGCCAGGGCCGGGGCGAGGGACCGGACGAGGCCGATGACGCCGGCCTTGGAGGCGGCGTAGTTGGTCTGTCCGCGGCTGCCGGCGATGCCGTTCACCGAGGAGACCGCGACGATCCGGCCGCCTTCGGCGACCAGGTCCTGCCCGAGGAGCGCGTCGTTGATCCGCTCCTGGCTGGACAGGTTCACGTCGAGGACCGAGTCCCACTGGTCGGCGTTCATCCAGGCCAGTGTCTTGTCCCGGGTGATGCCGGCGTTGTGGACGAGGGCGTGCAGCCGGCCATGCCTGGTTGCCACGTACTCGGTGATGCGCTCTGGGGCGTCTGCCGCGGTGAGGTCCAGCTGCAGCGCGCCGCCCTTGACCTCGTTCGCCACAGCCGCGAGCGCGTCTCCCGCGGCCGGTACGTCAAGGCAGATTACGTGGGCGCCGTCGCGGGCCAGCAGTTGCGCGATGGCCGCGCCGATGCCGCGAGCGGCCCCGGTCACCAGCGCCACGCAACCCTCCAGCGGCCGCTCCCAGTTGGCGGGTGGGGCGGTCGCCGCCGGCCTGACCCGGATCACCTGGCCGCTGACGTACGCCGAGCGGGGCGAGAGCAGGAACCGCAGCGTGGACTCGATGGCGTCCTCGGCGCCCGGCCACACGTACCCCAGGTTGGCCGTGACGCCGCGCCCGAGCTCCTTGCCGAGGCTGCGGACGAAGCCTTCCAGCGCCTGCTGGGCGGTTGCCTCGCGGGGCGTCGCGCACGCTTCGGGTGGCGTGCCGAGCACGATGACCCGGCCGGAGGGCCGCACCGAGCGGGCGACCGGGTGGAAGAAGTCGTAGAGCGCTCGCAGGCCGGTGGAGTCACGGATGCCGGTGGCGTCGTAGGCGAGAGCGGCGAACCGGTCGCCTTCGGCGGGGGCCGGGACGCCGAGGAGCTCCAGGAGCTTGCTCACCGTCTCGCCCAGCCTGCCCCCTTCGGCGCCGCCCAGCAGCACCGGTCCGTCGACCACCGGCTCGCCGGCGCGGTACCGCCGCAGCTGCACCGGTTCGGGCAGGCCGAGCCGCTTCACCACCGCGCGGCCGGCCCTGGAACGTGCGAAGCTCGCATACCGATCACTCATGACGGGCGCCTCCCCGGGTTAGCCTACTGAAATGACCGCCAACACTCGCCGCGTGGCGATCGTCGGTGGCAACCGGATCCCGTTCACGAGGTCCGGCGGCCCGTACGCGACAGCGTCCAACCAGGACATGCTCACCGCCGCGCTGGACGGGCTGATCGCCCGGTTCGGCCTGGCCGGCGAGCGCCTGGGCGAGGTCGCCGCCGGCGCGGTGCTCAAGCACAGCCGCGACTACAACCTCACCCGCGAGTGCGTCCTGGGCTCCCGCCTGGACCCGCATACGCCGGCGTACGACGTGCAGCAGGCGTGCGGCACCGGGCTGGAGACGACGATCCTGGTCGCCAACAAGATCGCGCTGGGCCAGATCGAGTCCGGCATCGCCGGTGGCGTCGACACCACATCCGACGCGCCGCTGGCGGTCAACGAGGACATGCGGCGGGCGCTGCTGGAGCTCAGCCGGGCCCGCACCGTGGGCGCCCGGCTCAAGGCGGTCGGCAAGCTGCGCCCCGCCCAGCTCAAGCCGGAGATCCCGCGCAACGCCGAGGCCCGGACCGGCCTGTCCATGGGCGAGCACGCGGCGATCACGGCGCTGGAATGGGGCATCGGCCGGGCCGAGCAGGACGAGCTGGCGCTGCGCTCGCACCAGCGGCTGGCCGCCGCGTACGACCGGGGCTTCTTCGACGACCTGGTCACGCCGTACCTCGGGCTGGCCCGCGACCAGAACCTGCGTCCGGACACCAGCCTGGAGAAGCTGGCCACGCTGAAGCCCGTCTTCGGCCGGGGGCCGGAGGCCACGATGACGGCGGGCAACTCCTCGGCCCTGTCCGACGGCGCGTCGGTCGTCCTGCTGGCCAGCGAGGAGTGGGCGGCCGCCCGGCGGCTGCCGGTGCTGGCGTACTTCGTGACAGCCGAGACCGCGGCGGTGGACTTCGTGCACGGCGGTGAGGGGCTGTTGATGGCCCCGGCGTACGCCGTGCCGCGGATGCTCGCCCGTACCGGGCTGGGACTGGGCGACTTCGGCTTCTACGAGATCCACGAGGCGTTCGCCTCGCAGGTGCTCGCCACGTTGAAGGCGTGGGAGGACCCGGCGTTTGCCAAGGAGCGGCTCGGGTTGGACGCGCCCCTGAGCCCGATCGACCGGGACCGGCTCAACGTCAACGGCTCCTCGCTCGCGGTCGGCCACCCGTTCGCCGCCACCGGCGGGCGCATCGTCGCCACCCTGGCGAAGCTGCTCGCGGAGCGGCGTTCCGGGCGGGGCCTCATCTCGATCTGTGCCGCCGGTGGCCAAGGCGTCGTCGCGATCCTCGAACGGTGATGGAATGGCCGCGTGACGAAACCGCTGGTCCCTGACGTACTCGCAGCCCGCTACGCCTCACCCGAGCTGGTCACCATCTGGTCGGCCGAGGAGAAGGTACGCGCGGAGCGCCGGCTCTGGCTCGCGGTCCTGCGCGCCCAGCGGGAGCTCGGCGTGGCGGTGCCCGACGGTGTGGTCGAGGACTACGAGGCGGTCCTGGACCGGGTGGACCTGGCGTCGATCGCCGCTCGCGAACGGGTCACCCGCCACGATGTCAAGGCGCGCATCGAGGAGCTCAACGCGCTGGCCGGCCACGAGCATGTCCACAAGGGACTGACCTCGCGGGACCTGACCGAGAACGTCGAGCAGCTGCAGGTCCGCGACTCGCTCCGGCTCGTCCGGGACCGGGTTGTCGCCACGCTCATGCGGCTGGCGGAGCGGGCCGTGGAGTACGACGGCCTGGTCATGGTGGGCCGGTCGCACAACGTGCCGGCCCAGGCCACGACACTGGGCAAGCGGTTCGCCTCCGCGGCGGAGGAGCTGCTGCTGGCGTACGAGCGGATCGAGGAGCTGCTCGCCCGCTACCCGTTGCGCGGCCTCAAGGGTCCGGTTGGCACCGCAGCCGACCAGCTCGACCTGCTCGGTGGCGACCCCGCCAAGCTCGCCGCGCTGGAGGCCCGCGTCGCCGAGCACCTCGGGTTCGCGCGGGTGCTCGCCAGCGTCGGCCAGGTCTACCCGCGCTCGCTGGACCTCGACGTGATTTCGGCGCTGGCGCAGGCAACCGCCGGGCCGGCAAGCCTCGCCACGACGATCCGGCTCATGGCCGGCCAGGAGCTGGTGACCGAGGGGTTCGCCGCTGGCCAGGTGGGCTCGTCGGCGATGCCGCACAAGATGAACACCCGGTCGTGCGAGCGGGTGAACGGTCTGGCCGTGGTCGTCCGGGGGTACCTGTCGATGGTCGGCGAGCTGGCCGGCGACCAGTGGAACGAGGGGGATGTCTCCTGTTCGGTGGTCCGCCGGGTGGCGCTGCCCGGCGCGTTCTTCGCCACCGACGGCCTGTTCCAGACCATGCTGACGGTGCTGGCCGAGCTCGGTACGTACCCCGCGGTGGTGGCTCGGGAGCTGGAGCGCTACCTGCCGTTCCTCGCGACGACGAGGATCCTGATGGCGGCCGTGCGCGGGGGAGTGGGCCGGGAGACCGCGCATGAGGCGATCCGCGAGCACGCGGTTGCGGTGGCGCTGGCCATGCGGGAGAAGGGCGCCGGCGAGAACAACCTCTTCGACCGGCTCGCCGGCGACCGGCGGCTCGGCCTGACCCGTACCCAGATCGATGCGCTGGTCGCCGACCCGGCCGCGTTCACCGGCGCGGCCAGCGCGCAGGTCGCGGCCGTGGTGGACCGGGTGGCCGAGGTCGTCGTACGCCATCCGGAGGCAGCCGCCTACGAGGCGCCGCCGATACTTTGAACCCGGGAGGAGGGATGGGATCGCGTGGAATGGCTGGCTGCGGCCATCACCGCGTTCGTGCTCATCGTGCCGGTGGAGCTGCCCGACAAGACGTTCGTGGCGACGCTCCTGCTGACCACCCGGCACCCGCCGGTTCCGGTCTGGATCGGCGTCACGGCGGCGTTCGGGGTGCAGTGCGTGGTCGCCGTCGCGGCCGGCCGGGCCATCGGGCTGTTGCCAGAGCTGCCCGTCAAGCTCGTCGCCGCCGGGCTGTTCGCGATCGGTGCGGTGGTGCTGCTGCGCCAGGCGCGTTCCTCGTCGGTGCGGCCTCCGGAGTACGCACAACAGCTGGACCAGCCAGGACGCGGCGGCTGGCACGGGGCCATGGCCAGCTTCCTGGTGTTGTTCGCGGCTGAATGGGGTGATCTGTCGCAGTTGCTCACCGCCGGCCTCGTCGCGGGCGGCCGGCCGGCCTTCCCCGTCTTCGTCGGCTCATGGGTCGCCCTGGCCGTCGTAGCGGGCGTGGCGGTGCTCCTGGGCCAGGTGTTACTGCGCTATGTCCGGGTAGTGGCCGTCCGCTACATGGCGGCGGCGATTTGTGCGGTACTGGCGGTAGTGACCGTCTGGACTGCACTTCAACCGTTGCGCGGCCGGTGATCCGTCTAGGCCACCGGCCCGGTACGCTCAGGTGGCTCGCCCTGAGCGCCCGACTACCCGCCCCTAGTCAGGAGTGCCCCGTGGCTCGCGTCGTGGTGGACGTCATGCTGAAGCCTGAGATTCTCGACCCGCAGGGTCAGGCGGTGGCCAACGCGCTGCCGCGGCTCGGCGTCGACGACGTGCGGTCGGTACGCATCGGCAAGCGCATCGAGATCGAGTTCAGCGGCGAGCCCGACCTCGACCGGGCCCGGGAGATCGCCGACCGGCTGCTGGCGAACCCGGTGATCGAAGACTTCTCCCTGCGCCTCGAAGGGGAAGTGGAGGAGACATGAGCCCCCGCATCGGGGTCGTGACGTTTCCAGGCTCGCTCGACGATCGGGATGCCCTGCGTGCGATCCGCATCTCCGGCGCGCGCCCGGTCAACCTCTGGCACGCCGACTCCGACCTCTACGGGGTCGATGCCGTCATCCTTCCCGGCGGCTTCTCCTACGGGGACTACCTGCGCTGTGGGGCGATCGCCCGGTTCGCCGCCGTCATGGGCTCGATCGTGCAGGCGGCGGCCGACGGCCTGCCCGTGCTGGGCATCTGCAACGGCTTCCAGATCCTCTGTGAGGCGCACCTGTTGCCGGGCGCGCTGACCCGCAACCACCATCTGCACTTCCGCACCCGCGACCAGCACCTGCGCATCGAGTCCACGTCAACGGCGTGGACCAACGCGTACGAGCTGGGCCAGGAGATCCTGATCCCGCTGAAGAGCGGCGAAGGGCGTTACGTCGCGGACGCCCGTACGCTCGCCGAGCTCGAGGAGACAGGGTGCGTCGTCGCCCGGTACGTCCGCGGCAATCCCAACGGCTCGCAGCACGACATCGCCGCCATCCGCAACGCCGCGGGCAACGTGGTCGGCATCATGCCGCATCCTGAGCACGCGGTTGACGCGTTGACCGGCCCGTCCATGCACGGGCTGGGCTTCTTCACCTCGGTGCTCGCACACCTCGGAGCGCACGTATGACCGCGACCCCGCACACCGACGAGACGCCGGTACCCACCACGGAGGCGGCGGCTGCCACGGAGGTCGAGGCAGCACCCGACGGGGCGGTCGGGGCCGAGGCTACGGCGCCGACCCCTGCGGCGGAGGGTGCGCGCAAGCCGAGGCGGCCGCGCAAGGCGGCCGGAGCCAAGGCAGGGTCGGCTGCCGAGGCCGCCGAGCGGGCGTACCCGCCGATCGCGCCCGGCGAGGCCGACAGCGTGCTGCGCGCCGAGCAGACCCCCAACGAGGAGCAGCCCTACCTCGAGCTGGGGTTGCGCGAGGACGAGTACGCCCGGATCCGGCAGATCCTCGGGCGCCGCCCCACCCAGTCCGAGCTCGCGATGTACGCGATCATGTGGAGCGAGCACTGCTCGTACAAGTCGAGCAAGGTCCATCTGCGCCAGTTCGCCGAGAAGGCGCCGCCCTCGGACCGGCTGCTCGCCGGGATGGGCGCCAACGCCGGTGTCGTACGCATCTCCGACCGGCTCGCGGTCACCTTCAAGGTGGAAAGCCACAACCATCCGAGCTTCGTGGAGCCGTACCAGGGTGCGGCCACCGGGGTCGGCGGCATCGTGCGCGACATCCTCGCGATGGGCGCGCGGCCGATCGCCGTCATGGACTCGCTGCGCTTCTGCGCCGCCGACGCCGACGACGCCAAGCGCGTGGTGCCCGGCGTCGTGGCCGGCGTCGGTGGGTACGGCAACTGCCTCGGGCTGCCCAACATCGGCGGCGAGGTCGCCTTCGACCCGTGCTACCAGGGCAACCCGCTGGTCAACGCGCTGTGCGTGGGCGTGCTGCCGGTCGACGGCCTGCAGAGCAAGGCGGCCCGCGGGCCGGGCAACGTCGTCGTACTCCTCGGGGCGAAGACCGGCCGCGACGGCATCGGCGGCGTGTCCGTGCTCGCGAGCGCGACCTTCGACGACGCGAGCGACCAGCGCCGGCCCAGCGTCCAGGTCGGCGACCCGTTCGCCGAGAAGCTGCTCATCGAGGCCTGCCTGGAGCTCTACGACGCTGACATGGTCGTCGCGGTCCAGGATCTCGGCGGCGCCGGGCTGACCTGCGCGCTCAGCGAGACGACCGCAGCGGCGGGCACCGGCATGCGGATCACGCTGGATCACGTGCCGCTACGCGAGCCTTCGATGGAGCCGCACGAGATCCTCGCCAGCGAGTCGCAGGAGCGGATGCTCATCGTCGTCGAACCGTCCAAGTTGGACAGAGCGCTGCAGCTCGCCGAGCGGTGGGGTGTCCAGGCCACCCCGATCGGCGTGGTCACCGACAGCGGGCGGCTGGTCGTGGCGTGGCGGGACCAGGTCGTCGTGGACCTGCCGCCGGCCTCCCTCGCCGACGACGGTCCGGTGTACGCCAGGCCCATGCGCGAGCCGGGCGACGTGATCCTGCTGCACGCAGACCGGGCAGAGACGCTGCCCCGCCCGAGGACTGGCGAGGAGCTGCGGGAAACGGTCCTGCGGCTCGCAGCGAGCCCGAACCTGTGCGACCGGACCTGGGTCACCGAGCAGTACGACCGCTACGTCCTCGGCAACACCGTGCTCGCCCAGCCGGAAGACGCCGGCGTGCTGCGCATCGACGAGGGAACGGGCCTGGGCATCGCGCTGTCCATGGACGGCAACGGCCGGTACGCCCGCCTCGACCCGTACCTCGGGGCGAAGCTGGCGCTGGCCGAGGCGTACCGCAACGTGGCGGCGACCGGCGCCGTTCCCGTGGCCGTGACCAACTGCCTGAACTTCGGCTCGCCCGAGGATCCGGCCGTGATGTGGCAGTTCGCCGAGGCGGTACGCGGGCTCGCCGACGGCTGCCGGGAGCTGGGCATCCCGGTCACCGGCGGGAATGTCAGCTTCTACAACCAGACCGGAGCGGCGGCGATCCACCCCACGCCGGTGGTGGGCGTCCTCGGGATCATGAACGACATCGCCAACCGGGTGCCGATGGGCTTCTCGGCAGACGGCGACGTGCTGATCCTGCTCGGCGAGACCCGGCCTGAGCTGTCCGGCTCGGAGTGGGCGTGGGTAACGCACAAGCACCTCGGGGGCCAGCCGCCGCAGGTCAACCTGGCGGCCGAGAAGCGGCTGGCATCGGTGCTCGTCGACGCGGCCGACCGCGGTCACCTCGGCGCCACGCACGACCTGTCCGACGGCGGCCTGTCCCAGGCGCTCGTGGAGGCCTGCCTGCGCCATGACCTCGGCGCCACGGTGGTGGTGCCCGAAGGGCTGGACCCGTTCGTGTTCCTGTTCTCCGAGTCGTCGGCCCGCGCGCTGGTCGCGGTCCCCCGTGGTCACGAGCGGGCGTTCACCGCGCTGTGCGCCGAGCGGAGCCTGCCGTACACGCCGATCGGGGTGGTCGACGGACGCAGCCGGTGCCTGGACATCCGGGGCCAGTTCACGATCACGCTCGACGAGCTCCGGTCGGCGTACGGCGGCACGCTGCCGGCGCTGTTCGGCATCGAAGAGCCGGCACCGCCACCGGTACTGGAGTTCCTCGTGATGCCGGAAGCCGACGAGCCGCCGGCGGCCGGTGCCGAGGAGGCCACAGTCGAGGAGGCCGCAGTCGAGGAGGCCGGTGCCGAGGAGGCCGCAGTCGAGGAGGCCGCAGTCGAGGAGGCCGCAGTCGAGGAGCGCGCGGTCGAAGAGCCCGGGAGCGCGGAGGAGCCAGCTACGGCCGAGGCCGAAGAGCCAGAGCCACCGGCCGAGGAACCAACGCCGGTCGAGGAACCGCCGCCAGACGAGTCGACCGCGTAGGTCTCAACACACAGAAGCGTTCCGGAACGCTTCGAGCGTGCGAGCGATATCACTGTCGCTGGTTTGCCAGTTGCAGACTGACAGGCGGATGGCCCGCCGGCCGTCGACCGTTGTCCCGCTCATCCATGCCTCGCCGCCGTCCACGACGCGGCGCAGGATCCGGTCCGTCGTCTGGTCATCCTCGAACCGGAAGAGGACCTGGTTGAGCACGACCTCGTTCAGGACCTGGCAGCCAGGTAGGGCGGCCACGCCCTCGGCGAACGTTCGGGCGTGGGCACAGCAGCGCTCCACCAGCTCCGCGACGCCCTGCTGCCCGAGGGACTTGAGGGCGGCGTACACGGCGAACCCCCGGGCGCGCCGCGAGAAGGCGGGCGTCCAGTCCAAGGACTCGCGTGGCTGCCCGGGACCGCCCAGAACCAGGTACTCGGCGGTGACGCTCATCGCGGCGCGGTGAGCGCTCGGGTGGGCGCAGAAGGCCAGGCCGGAGTCGTACGGGACATTCAGCCACTTGTGCGTGTCGAAGGCCCACGAGTCGGCGCGCTCGACGCCCTTGACGAGATGCCGAAGCGCCGGGCTTGCGGCGGCCCACAGGCCGAAGGCCCCGTCGATGTGCAGCCACGCCCCGGCCTCGGTGGCGGCGTCGGCGATGCCGTCCAGGTCGTCGAAGGCGCCGGTGTTGATCTCGCCGGCCTGGGCGCAGATGATTGCGGGAGCGTCCCCGGCGGCGCGCTTCCCGGCGGTCAGCTCCTCGCGCAGCCACCGCACATCCATCCGGCCGGAACCGTCGGCCGGTACGACCCGCATGGAAGCCCTCCCGATACCCAGAAACCGGAGGGCGCGGTCGATGCTCACGTGCCGTCGGGCCCCCACCAGGACCCGGATGGGTGGGGATCCGTTCAGGCCCAGCTCCTCGACGTCCCAGCCCACCGTTTCCAGGACGTGGTGTCGTGCCGCGGCCAGGCAGGTGACGTGCCCCATCTGGCATCCGGTCACGAAGGCGAACGACGCGTGCTCCGGCAGCCCGAGCAGCTGCCCGAGCCAGGCACCGGTCACCTCTTCGACGACGGTTGCGGCCGGGCCGCACACGTACGGCCCGGGGCACTGGTCCCAGACGGACGTGAGCCAGTCGGCCGCGACGGCGGCCGGGAGGCCTCCGCCGATCACGAACCCGAAATAGCGGCCCGACGGTAACGCGACCAGTCCCGGCTCGACCGCACGAGCCAGGTCCTCGACCACCGCCAGCGGATCGACGGGGCCGCGCGGGAGCGGGCCACCGAGCGCCGACCGCAGCTCGTCAATGGTTGCCGACTCGGCGACCGGCCGCTTGTCCAGCGACCGGAGCCAGTCGGCGGCGATCTGCGCCGTACGTGTGAACAGGTCCACCGGTGACCTCCTGCGAAGCTGGGCGGCGGTTATCCCAGGACGCTAGGTGGAGCCGCAGCTTGCCGTCTTGTACGAGATTGCTGCCCCTTAGGCTGATCCCGTGACGAGCCCGCCTTCGAACGCGCAGGAGACCGGTGGCGCTCGGATGTGGCGGGCGGAGGACCTCGGCGGCTTGGAGCTCCTCAGGGCCACGTTCAGCGAGTTCGCGTTCCGGCCGCACGCGCACGAGGAGTTCTTCATCGCCCTTACGGAGAAGGGCATCGTCACGCCCACGTACCGGGGAGACACGCACGTCATCGGTCCCGGCGACCTGATCGTGCTCAACCCCGAGGAGGCCCACGCCGGCGGCCCTCCGGCCGAGGTCTCCTGGACGTACCGGGCCCTCTACCCCCGCCCGGAGCTCATGCGCCGGATCATGGCCGAGCTCCCCGGGGACCGACCGGCGATGCCCGAGTTCGGCGGGGACGTCCTGCGGGACCCCGACGTCGCGGCGCATCTGCGCCGGTTCCACCGGCTCTCCGAGCTACCCGAATCGAGCATGCTCGAACGGGAGGCGCATCTGGTCGAGGCCCTCGTCGTGCTGGTCGGCCGCCACGCGGTACCCCCACGGGCGCCCAGACCGCTCGGCCGGGAACCCAGGGCGGTCCGCCGCAGCAGGGAGTACCTCGATGAGCATGCGGACGAGAACGTGACGCTGGAAGCCCTGGCCCGGTTCGCCGGCCTCAGCGCCTTCCACTTCTGCCGGGTCTTCGGCGAGGCCGTGGGAATGACGCCCCATGCGTACCAGACGCAGGTTCGGGTGCGGCGCGCCAAGGCGCTCCTGCGGGCGGGGCTGCCGATCACCATGGCCGCCGCGGAGGCCGGCTTCTACGATCAGGCGCACCTCACCCGGCACTTCAAGCGCATCGTGGGCGTGACCCCCGGCCGCTTCCGTGGTTAGTCGTCGAGCCAGTCCAGCGAGCGGCGGTCAGCGCGGCTCGACGGGCTCGTACGCCGTGACGGCGCCGCCGCCGGGTCGTCGTAGTAGCCGTCGCTGGTGCCGTAGTCCGAGCGGTAGCCTTCCCGCTCCTCCGGTACCCGGTCGTAGGGCGGCCCCCCGCGGTCGTAACCGGCTTCGTGGTCCGGCCGCCGGTCGTACCCACCGCTGCCCCGGTCGTAGCCGGCGTCGTAGCCGCCGCTCTGGCCGTAACCGGGTGGGGCCGCGTGGCCGCCTCCGGCGCCGCTGTACCGACCCGTCGGCTCGTCGTACCCGCCACGGGGGTCGCCGCTGTACCCGCCGGCCCCGCCTGAGCCATAACCGGCCGGACTGGCCGGGTAACCGGCTGGGCTTGCCGGATAGCCGGCGGGGCTGGCCGGCCGCGTCGGGCTGCTATAGCCGCCGGAAGCCCCGTAGCCGCCCGAGCCGCCATACCCGGCGTCGTAGTCCTCGCCGCCACGGGCGCCCGGACGGCCGGCACCGCCGTAGCCGCCCGGATCGGCGCCGTAGCCGTTGGCCGGCGGGTAGCCCGGTTCCGTCGGTGGGTAGGCCGGCTCCGCAGGCGGCGCGCCGTACGCCGGCAAGGCGTACCCGCCGCCCCCGCCGGTGTAGGCCGAGCCGCCGTACCCGGGCGGGCCCTGGTTGCTCGTCGGAGGGTACGCCGGCTGGGGGCTCGCCGCGTACGGGTCGGGGTAGCCACCGGGTCGCGTCGGGCGGATCATCGCCGTGGCGTCGGCCGGTCCACCCCGGCCGGCGACCATCGTGGGCTCGGCCCCCGGGGCGCCGTGATACGCGCCACGGGCGGCCGGCACGGGCGACGGTCCACGGCGGCCATGCCCATCGTCCGGCTCGTCGTCGGGCTCGTCGTCCTTACGCCGTACCAGCAGCAGCACGATGGCGCCGATGCCGAGCAGGACCAGGAGCCCGCCGAGCCCGATCAGCACCCACGAGAAAAGCCCGGTGCCCCCCGAGCCGTTCCCGGACGCGGCGGCGGGGGCCGTGTCGCCGCTGGTTGGCGCGGCAGTATCGGTCGGACCTGTGGTCGGCGGCTCGGCGGAGGCGGTCGCGGCGATCGGTTTGAGCTGGATCCTCTGGCCCGCCAGCGACTGGCCGGCCCTGCCCTCCACGTTCTTCTGGATGCCTACGAACCCATCCTTCGCGGCGATGATGTTGAGCGAGCCGGGCGCGATCGGGTCGCCGCTGGTCGAGGTGAACTTGAACCGGCCGTTGGCGTCCGAGCCCCTCTTGTGGGGGGCGCCCGCTCCGTCGGTCAGGGTGACCTCGGCGTCCCTGATCGGCGCAGCGGTCGTCGAGTCGACGACTGTGCCCGACACCTCAGGCACCACCGGTGATCCCTGGGGCCCGCGTACCGTGACGTTGATCTGCTTGCTGTCCTGCCCGCCTTCACCGCCGAGGCCGGATGCCGTCACGGTGCCGTTCCCCTGCTTGGACTGCCCCGCACCGACGCTGACGGTGCTCTTGGCGGCGATGGAGAAGGTGAAGGACTTCGACTCGCCCGCGTTGAACGAGACGGTGCACGACACGCTGGGTCCGGAGCCGGTGCAGCCGGCCGTCTTGCCGGTGATGACGAGATCCTGGCTCAATGCTGAGGGCGACTGAACGACGATGCTGATATCTCGTTTGTTGTTGGGGGTGGTGAGCTTGTTGGTGACGTCAACGCCGAAGTCGCGGGACTCGCTGGGGTTGAGGTCGAAGGTGGATGGGCCGACGGCGACGCCGACCTTGTCGTCCGCGAAAGCGGGGGTTCCGAAGGCCGCGACCGCCCCAGCGACGAGCATGGCCACCACACTCGCGCGTAGCAGTAAGGCCCGTCGGTGCCTAGTCACGTCCACAGCCCTCCGGTCTCGACCACCGGCCGAACCCCACGT